>Ga0213866_10000608_pt1 | contig 28139 bp, 28 predicted proteins | sample PICome_11_FD_160079 | JGI IMG/M metagenome (GOLD analysis project Ga0213866, IMG submission 160079) | Coastal seawater microbial communities near Pivers Island, North Carolina, United States - PICO284 | ecosystem: Environmental > Aquatic > Marine > Coastal | place: USA: North Carolina... | reverse complement strand
GTGGGACAGCGGCGCGATAACCATTCCGATGCGTGGCAAATGCCGCAAGGCGGAATAGATCCAGGAGAAACGCCGGAAGCGGCGGCTTGGCGGGAATTGGAAGAAGAAACCGGAGTTGCGCCTGCCTGCGCCACGTTAATTGCCGTTTCAAAAGACTGGGTGACCTATGACCTGCCTACCGATCTGGTACCCAAACTCTGGCAAGGCAAATATCGGGGGCAGGAACAGAAATGGTATCTGATGCGATTTGAGGGCGCGGATGAGGATGTGAATATTCAAACAGAGCATCCCGAATTTTCCGCATGGGCTTGGATGCGCCCGGCAGATCTGCTCGAGAATATTGTGCCGTTTAAACGCTCAGTTTATGACGCCGTTTTGAACGAATTCGCAAATTACTTGCCCGAATAAGCCACGCCCAAACAGTCCGGTCTTACGGGCGCAGGCTTCATGGCCAAAACTGTAAATCCGGGCGCGCACTTGCTTTCAAATCATACAAATGACGCAGCCCAAAATGGCGGGCTAACGCACGCAGCACGGCGCATGATCCAACCGGGGCACCGCAAAAATTTTGCCTTGAAAAGAGGTTTTATCAGCTGGCGGAAAACTGCAGAATATTCTGGGATGGATGCACCAATTCAAAGATGGTTTTGTGAATATCCTGCGCGGTCAAACCGGCATCTTTGTACATTTCTTGCGGCGATCCGTGGTCAATAAAGCGATCTGGCAAGGTTAAGGTGCGCAATTTCACCCCCTGCTCCAACTGACCTGATTGCGCCAAGTAATGCAGCACCATAGCCCCAAAGCCACCAACCGAGCCCTGCTCAACCGTTACCACCGCTTTATGGTGGCGCATCAATTGCGTGATTAAATCTGTATCAAGCGGTTTGGCAAAGCGCGCATCGGCAATCGTGACGCGAATACCCTGCTGCGCCAACGTGATTGAGGCTTGTTCAATTTCGCCCAAATGTGCCCCGAAAGAAAGAATGGCGACATCCTCGCCCTCTTGCACAATACGGCCTTTGCCGATCTCGAGCACCTCGCCGCGCGCAGGCATAGCAACCCCTGTGCCGTTTCCGCGCGGGTAGCGAAAGGCGATCGGGCCTGCATCATGCGCCGCTGCCGTGGCCACCATATGCATCAACTCGGCCTCATCCGCAGCCGCCATCACGGTAAACCCCGGCAGATTGCTCAGATAGGCGATATCAAAAGCCCCCGCATGCGTGGCCCCATCCGCCCCAACCAACCCCGCGCGGTCAATTGCAAAACGTACCGGCAAACCCTGCAGCGCCACATCATGAACCACTTGATCATAGCCGCGCTGCAAAAAGGTTGAATAAATCGCACAAAAGGGTTTCAGGCCGCTGGCCGCCATTCCTGCGGCAAATGTCACCCCATGCTGCTCCGCAATCCCGACGTCAAACACGCGCTTTGGAAAGCGGTCCGCCAAAATATTGAGACCTGTGCCCGATGGCATCGCCGCGGTTACCGCAACAATATTGGGATCTCGTGCCGCTTCATCGCACAGCGCTTGCCCGAATACTTTTGTATAAGCCGGCGCGTTGGGTTGCGATTTTGCCTGGGCGCCGGTTGCAACATTGAATTTTGACACGCCGTGATATTTATCCGCAGCCTGTTCTGCAGGCGCGTAGCCTTTGCCTTTCACCGTGCATGCATGGATCAACACCGGGCCCGTTGCCCGCGTGCGCGCCGCGCGCAATATTGGCAACAACTGGTTCATATCATGGCCATCTATCGGGCCAATATACTCAAATCCCAATTCTTCGAACAAAGTGCCAGAGCCGTGCAAACCTGTTACCAATTGGCGCGCGCGCTTAGCGCTGTCGCGCAAGGGTGAGGGCAGGGCAGATTCAAACCCTTCCGCCAGCGCCTTCATTTTCGCCAAAGGTTCGTTCGAATAAAGCTTAGACAGATAAGAGGACATCGCGCCCACCGGGGGTGCGATCGACATTTCATTATCGTTCAAAACAACAAATAAGCGCCGGCCTTCGCTGCCAGCGTTGTTTAAGGCTTCATAAGCCATACCCGCGCTGATTGAGCCATCGCCGATCACAGCGATTGCATCCCCCGTCGGGCGCCCCATATCGCGCCCCACGGCAAAGCCCAGCGCCGCAGAAATAGAGGTTGAGCTATGCGCAGCGCCAAAGGGATCAAATTCGCTTTCGCTGCGTTTGGTAAAGCCGCTTAACCCATCTTTTTGCCGCAAACTGCGGATGCGGTCGCGCCGGCCCGTAAGAATCTTATGCGGGTAACATTGGTGCCCAACATCCCAGATCAATTTATCATGCGGCGTGTTAAACACTGCGTGGATCGCCACGCTCAATTCGACAACCCCCAGCGAAGAGCCCAGATGCCCGCCGGTTTCGGACACGGCCGAAACAACCTCGCTGCGCAACTCATGCGCCAATTGGATAAGTTCTGAATCTTTTAGGCCTTTTAGATCTGCAGGGCCTGCAATTCGCTCGAGCATGGGAAGATCAGAATGGTGCATCAGACGCGCCTCCTCAGCGAGGGAAAAAGCGCCACATTCAAGGAGACCCTGAATGTGACGCCAGTCTCCTGTAGCCAACAGGATGGGAACCGGGGTGTGGAGACCCCGTATTTGACCCACGGGAAAATGGGTCAAATCTGGCGGGGATCAGGGGCGGCATTACCGCCCGCAATCCTATTCGTAAACCGGCGTGCCCGTGGTCGCGAGCTCGGGCCAGTATTGGATCACATTGGTGCCCTGCAGCGGCTGTTGATAGCCTTTGTGACAGGTTTTACACGCCGCTTTTGGCGCATCCCCATGCAAAGGACCAAGGCGGTTCTCAGGATAAGTATCACCCAATGGGATCAGATACTCGGTGTTCATTTCCTGAACCATTCCGATACCCAGCGATTCTGTGCCCCATTGAGGCGTCACTTGCTCGGGATCATAGAATGCCCTTGTATTGTGGCAGAAGACACAGTTCACACCCAAAGAGTTACTGACATAATTCATCAGCGAATAGGTGCGTTCTGCATTCTGAATGCCCGCCACATCCGGATCGGTGATGTCTTCATCGGTCCGGCTTTCCAAACTGTGTACCCCAATCACTTCACCATCTACCAAATACTTCTCAAGCGCATCAGAGGGCAAAGAGCTGTATTGGCTGAGCGGCGTGACCCGGTTCTGGTTCGACGACCATCCCGCACTAGACGCATTGACCGGCGTCACTTTGAACCAAATGTCGCTGGGCACATTTTGTCCCCGGTGACAGGTCATGCAGGTCACCCCAACCTCTTTATTGGCGTTGACATGACCATCCCAGTTTTCATTGATATTCTGGGTCATTTGGATCATCCGGCGGGCCACAACTTTGGTGTAGAGTGTATCTTCACCATAGGTTTCGACATCGCCATCCCCGTGACAATAAGCGCAGCCTTCTTCGGGCGCTACCCAGCGGGTCATCGCCGCCATCACCCGGTTGAAGTTATCCTCCGTGACATCACCCAACACTTGCACGTTTTCATAGATGTCTTTGGCCAGCGCATCGCCAGCCTCGGGGATATAAGGCTCATCCTCGATCAGCTCGGCAATATCAGGATCCGGAACAGCCAGTTCGGCTTTAAATTCCGGCACTGACATACCCGTGCCGCGCGGCCCGGTTTGCAGACTGTCCGTGGCATAGGGTTGCCCCCAGGCCACGATCATGATCGCCACAAAAACAGCCCCGCCTACGGCGCCAACCAGAATGCCAGGCCCGAACACATCTTTCGGGTTCTCGCGATTCCATTTGTTAAACCAATTCGGAAGCATGCTATCACTCCTTGCCTATAAAGGCTTCGTATGAGCCATAGCTGTCATAGCCATACGAGCCGTCATACATAGGCGCAAAGTTATGTTCTTGTGCCCAGATGAACCAGTTATCGACAACCGTGCCGGTGAGAAGGATCCCAATACCACCCGTGATCGGGGTGAGCACTGCGAACCACCATGCCCAGCGGTGAATACCCTCCATGGTCGCGTTAAAGCCCATCGTCCAGCGCCAGAAAAGGGCTGCACGCTCAGAGGCGGTGCCGCGATCATAAATCTGCTCGAGCTCGCGATCGCCGCCGAAACGGGTCACCGCCAGAATGGTCGCCCCATGCATGGCGAACAGCAGAACCGAGCCATAGAGGAAGACAATCGACAGACAATGGAAGGGGTTATAATAAAGGTTGCCATAACGAATTGAGAACGCGGTGGTCCAATCGAGATGGGGGAAGATGCCATAAGGCACAGCCTCAGACCAGCTGCCCATCAGGACGGGCCGGAACAAGCCAAGCACCAAGAACAACCAAATCGCGCTGGCGAAGGCCCAGGCCACATGTTTGCCCATCTTTTGCTCTTGCGCCAAAAGATAGGTCCGCAACCACCAAGTGCACACCGAGACCAGCAAGAAGAAAGAGGCGATGATATAAAGCCCTCCATCATTCAAGGGGGGCATGCTGAGCCCGTGCTCGGGGCCCGGAGGTTCTAGCGCCAGCCAGAAACCCTGCCGCAGGAACTCTGGCAAAGACCAGCCCACCTGCGCCAACATGCTGATGCCAACGATAAAGAACCAGGCCAAGCCGGTTGCCAGACCGATCATACCCGTCCAGCCCAAATAAACCGGGCCAAGCTGGGCGTTTCCGATCCAACCGGCCAGATTGGAAAACCAAGGGGTTCCCATCCGCTCGGCCGCCATCGTGCCCGTTTCATTATCCAAGCCCATCTCCGCAGGACCGCGAACTTGCACTTGGGTGAATATGTTCTGATATTCAATCATGATTACATCCCCACCTGTGATGGCCAAATCGGCAATTCAAGCCACCAGTTCCACCATTCAGGCCAGCCTTTTGTCCAGACCGGGCCGGAAATAATGATACAAACGGCGGAAAAGAAAACCGCGTTAATCGCCAGTAAAAATCCAAGGCGGTGGATCCCCAACGTGCCGATCGAATACCCGATAAGATCGCGAAAAAACGTATCTTCATGATCAGGGCCCATCGCTTCTTGGCCTTTTTCAGGATTGGCCGCGCTCAGGATCAAACCGCCATGCAATGCCAACGCCAGCGTGGTGGTAAAAAATAAGGTTACCGCCAGCATATGGGCTGGATTATAATGGAAGTGTAAATATGCATAACCCGTATTGCTGACCCAATCGAGGTGGCTGAAAATCCCATAGGGAAATCCATGCCCCCAGGCGCCCATTAATAAGGGCCGAAATACGACCAAAGTCATATAGGCAAGAATTGCAAAGCTAAACGCAAAGGGCACATGATACCCCATGCCGAGCTTTCGACAAATCTCGACCTCGCGCAGCGCCCAACTGATAAAGGCACAGACTGCACACATTGTGATAATCTGCCACAAGCCGCCCTCAAGCAGCGGGGCCAGACCCAATCCATATTTCAAGTCAGGAGGTGCAATATTGATCAACCAAGGGTTAAACGTGCCTTGCTGTGAGGCCCCCCAGAAGATCAGCACGGTTCCCAACAGGGCAAAAAATGCTGTCGTGACTCCGAAGAAGCCTACATAAAAAGGCCCCACCCAAAAGTCGAACAGATCGCCCCCGATCAACGTCCCTCCTCGGACGCGATACTTTCTTTCGAAGCTGAGCAATGCCATCTAATTTCTCCGCTCTTACCGGCCTTTCGCACCTGCGATGGCCGCCTTCTGTGAATGTGACTAGCTGCGGCCGATCCCAAAAGGGATCGCCCGCCACTGTCTTTTGTGAAAACTGTCCGATGGCCCTTTTAATAAAGAGCCATCAGCCAATTAGTTTGCAGCAGCTGCTATTTCGAACCAGTTGAAGCCATCCGTGCTGAGCAGCACCAAATGGATCATCGCGGCCAGTAGGAACAGGAAAACACCCTGCGCTACAAAGACACGACGCGGATCAAAAACGAGCCAGATTTTGTAAAACTTAGCCATTATTCAATCCTCCTCAAAACCACGGAAACACGATGAACGTAGCAATGTGGGCAACCACAGCTACGGCAACGAATAACCACATACCACTCAGATATACTGAGTGAAGCTCTTGAGCTTGCTCGTCTGTTAAACCTGTAAACGACAGGTCACTTCTATCAGCCATGAACTTTCCTCCGGAATGTTAAGCCGACGCCGCAGTGCCCCTGCGGCCGGGTCCTTTGGGGCTTTCACCCCGCCGGGTCCTGCCCCCTCAAAAGAGGAGTCAGTTTCGTCTTCCCAACCCTTTCAGGCCGAGAAAATTAGTGGTGTGATCCGATCAGCCTCAGCCCAGGCGCGCGCAAGCGGCCCATGCAGCATCAAGGTCTGTTTGCGGATCACATCCAGCACCCAAGCTGCCGTGGCAAAGGGGATTGCCAAAACAAAAATGAGGCTGAAGTAAATCATGAATTCCGAGCTGCGCCGCGTGGTGCTGCGCGCTTTTGGAACGTTGGAAGTAAAGTCCGTCATCTGTCGGTCCTTTCTAAGTTACAGCCGACCCAGAGGGGTCGAGTGCCAATACAGTTTCGATCACAACCCGCTCAGCCCCTTGCGCAAGTGCGGCTTTTTCGGCGGCATCTCGCAATGTTTTTGCCGCGGAAATACGGGTTAAAATCGGGTGTTGCTCAACGATGCGATCCAGCGCGTTCTGCGCATCGGCATCCCAAGGAAAATCGCGGCGTAAGGTGGTGGGGGTGGCCTCCGCGCTATCCATTTCACTGCCCAGAGGCAGAATATGAAACAGCGCGTCAAACAACCCGTTGCACACTTCTTGCAGCAAATAGGTTGCGCCGGCATAGCCCATCATCGGCGTGCCCGTAGCGCGCCGGATCGCCGCGCCTGGAAAAGAGGCGGGAATAAAGGCCGGGCTGGGCCCGTGACCGCCTTTTAATTCTGCCAAATACATTTTTTCATTGATGCTGCCCAAAACAATCAAGGGGCGTTTTTGCGCCATCAACGCGCGCACCTCGTTATTATTGGTCTTGCTGCCCCGCGAGCGGGCCACGGCAAAGGCGCAAGGCAATCCCAAATCACCCTCTAAATAATTGCGAATTCCGCGCGCATAGGTTTCATTGGCCACGATTGCGAACCCGGCTGTGGCAAAGAAATCCTGCGTCACCGAGCGCCATAAATCCCAAACCGGCTTGATCGTTGAATGCTTTTCCTGCTCGATAAACGGCTCGGGATCCAATTCCAACAGCTCGCCCAATTTGCGCAGGAACAGCGTGGTGCTTTCCACCCCAATCGGCGCTTGCAAATAGGGCTTTCCAAGCACTTCGCATAAGCCGCGACCAAATTCGCGATACATACAGATATTCACATCCGCATTCACCAAATCGCGCATTTCGGCCACATGCGCGCCAAGCGGCATCACCATATTCACTTCGGCGCCGATCCCCTCCACCAAACGGCGGATCTCGGCCAAATCGCTGGGCATGTTGAACGTGCCATACATCGGGCCCAAAATATTGATCCGCGGCTTGGCGCCATCTTCGCGCTTTTTCTCTCGCGGCATACGGCCTTTGGTCATGCCAAATTCGGTGAAAATCCACGTCATGGCCCGATCTGCCGCTTCCCATTGATCTTCATCAATCGTGCGTGGCAAAAACCGCTGAATATTGGTGCCCATTGGGGTAACGCCGCCGCCGATCATTTCGGCGATTGACCCGGTTACCACCACTGCGGGCAAAGCTGGATCAAGCGTGCCCCAAGCGCGCTTCATCGCGCCTTCCGTGCCATCGCGGCCCAGCTCTTCCTCGCCCAAACCCGTCACCACGATCGGCAATTCATGCGGCGGTAAAGCGTCTGTATAATGCAGCACAGACGTGACGGGCAAATTTTCGCAGCCCACAGGCCCATCGATCACGCATTGCAGGCCTTTGACGGCGCAAAATGCATAGATTGCGCCCCAATATCCACCCGCTCTGTCATGATCTTGAATCAGCATCAGATCATCTCCTGCGCCTTGGCGGCGCGCGCCATTTTATCAAGCTTTTTCTGATGCGCGGCGCGAAAATCGGGGCGCAGATTGGGTGCTCCCTCCCAAACGCCAGCGGTATCCCCCGCGCCAACGCCTTCAAAAAAGTCACGCATCTTATCCATACGCGCTTTTCCGGCAATCGCCGCGTTCACCACTTCTGCAAGCGATCCGGCCCCGGCAGGGCCCATCAAAGGGCGCGCAGAAATCAAATTGGTGAAGTAAAGCCCTGGGATAGCCAGCTCTTTGGCCTTTTGAACCACCGGGGTGGTGCCGATCGCCAAATTGGGCTGAAACGCCTCCATCGCCGCGCAATCATCTTCCAGCGATGCACGGAATTTTACCTGAACCCCTTTTGCCTCCAGCCAAGCCGCATCTTCGGCCGACCACGGCGTTTTGGGGCAAGCGGTGCCGACATAGGGAATTTCAGCGCCGCTTTCGATCAACAAGCGCGCAACCAGCAATTCACTGCCCTCATAACCCGATAGGGTAATCCGTCCGGTGATTGGCTTGGCGGCAAGCGCGCCTTTGATTGCAGGCAGAAAAGCGTTTTGGGCCGCGGCCACTTGATCTGCGGCCAGACCAAAAATATCGCCAATACCCGCCATCCAAGCCGCTGTGCCCTCATAGCCCACGGGGGCGCTGCCCAAAATAGGGCGGCCGGCGGCTTCAAATTCGCGAATTGCCGCGGTGTAAAAGGGATGGATCGCCGCGACAGCGCCACAATCCAGCGCAGAATATAGCTCGCGCCATTCACGGGTGGGCACCACGGGCCCGGCTGCAAGCCCCATCGGCGCCAGCATCGCCCCAATCATCACCGGGTCAGCGGGGAACATTTCTCCGAGCAAACTCACCGTAGGGCGATCCGATTTGCCACCCTGCGGCGCCGCCACAGGCCCTGCTTCAATTTCTTTGCGCGCATAATTCAACATCGCGCCGGCCAAAACGTCTTTCGCCTCCGCATGGGTTGGGATCCCAAAACCGGGCACATCGATACCCACGATCCGCACGCCATTTATTTCATCGGGCAACAAACGCAACGGAACACCGCTGGCGGTCGGCACGCAAAGATTTGTGACAACGATCGCATCGTAAAGATCGGGATCGGCCAATTCATGCACGGAATCACGGATATCCTCAAACAGCTTGCCCGTAACCAAGGTTTCTGAGTTAAACGGCACATAGCCAACCGAACGCCGCGCCCCATAGAAATGGCTAACAAAGGTCAAGCCATAGACGCAGCAAGCCGAACCAGAGAGCACAGTGGCCACACGGCGCATCCGCAAGCCAACGCGCAATGAGCCAAAAGCCGGACACATGGATTGCGGCTTATCATGCGGACCTTGCGGATAATCTTTAGCAAATTGCGCGAGCAATTCGGAATTCCCCGACAATTCAGCCGCCTTTTTCAGCTCAGAGCCAGAATGACATCCAAGACCATCAACCGGTATAACGGCGGCCTCAGCCGCCTCATCGCGCGGATGGCCCTTGATCACTTCAACCTGTGAAGCCGCATCATATGTGACTTCGTCACTCATCCATCACGCCTCATCATAGACAACTTCAAGCGATTCTTTGGGCTCGGCATTTTTACCGCGCATATCGGTATCGGTGGCGGGCTCCAGAACGTAATCGCCGCCCGTATCCTTGCTGTCGAACAAGTTCAAAAGCCCATCTTGATCCAACGGGGCAGGGCGGACCGGCGGCGCAATCGAGACCGCATCGGCCAATTCAGCAAACAAGGCCCCCCACGGGCTTTGCGCCGTACCAACGATTTGGTAATTGGCGGATTTCTTGCGCAAATCATCATCTTGAGGAATCGCCGCTAACACCGGGATATCGACGGATTTGGCAAAGGCAGCGGCCTCACCTGTGCCGTCATCCTTGTTGATTACCAAACCGGCCACGCCAACATTACCGCCAAGCTTGCGGAAATATTCCACCGCCGAGCAGACATTATTGGCCACATAAAGCGATTGCAGATCGTTGGATCCAACCAGAATAACCTTTTGCGCCATATCGCGCGCGATTGGCAGACCAAAGCCACCGCAGACCACGTCGCCTAGGAAATCAAGCAGAACATAATCGAAATCCCAATCATGAAAGCCCAGCTTCTCCAGCAGCTCAAAGCCATGGATAATCCCGCGTCCACCGCAGCCGCGCCCAACTTCGGGGCCGCCCAGCTCCATCGCGAACACCCCGCCGCGCTTGAAACAGACATCCCCAATCTGAACCTCTTCTCCGGCCAATTTCTTTTTGGTCGATGTTTCAATTATCGTCGGGCAGGCTTTGCCACCAAAAAGCAGGCTGGTTGTGTCTGATTTGGGATCACAGCCAATCAGCAAAACACGCTTGCCCTGCTCGGCCATCATATGGCTGAGATTGGCTAAGGTGAAAGATTTGCCAATGCCACCTTTGCCATAGATCGCGATGATCTGGGTTTTAGATGTGGGTTCGCCCTGCTCTTCAGCAGCTTGCAGATCAGCCAGATCCTCATGCGCCTCTTCACGCAAGCGGCGGTCAAAATCCTTCAGATTTGGTACGTCGTCTTTCACGCGATATCCTTCCAATCTAATATCATTTTTAAACAGCCAGGATCGTTAAAGGCCGTTGGATAGGCTTTATCGGCGCGCGCGGCGCCCGCGGTATGGGTGATAAGGCCGGCCAAAGACAGCGCGCCACCCTCCACCAAGGCCCGGGTGGCCAACATATCTTCTTTGGCCCATTCCGCGGCAATCCGCAGCCGAGCCTCTTTCATAAAGGCCGGCGGAAAGGCAAAGCTCAGCGGATCGGTGTAAAATCCGGCCAAAACAATCTCGCCGCCCTTTGCGATCCGGCTGACCAATTCATTCAACAAACCGCCATTGCCCGAGGCGTCATAAATCGCCTGATAATCGCGGCGCGAATCGTCTTCCGGCGCCAGAACCTGATAACCCTCGGCGCCAGATTGACGTAGCGGGTCTATTTCCCAAACCGTCGGGGCGGGGGCGCCAGCTGCGAGCGTCAGGCGCGCCAATAAACGGCCCAGAACGCCATGGCCAACGATCAAATCCGGAACTTTTTTATCCAAACCCGCCATCGCGTGGCGCGCCGTGGCAGCAAGCGCCAATAAAGCGCCTTCGGCCCCAAACCCGGGATCAATCTTGGTGAGCCGATCTGCCGAAGTAACGACGCGACGCGCCGACCCTCCAAAAAGCCCAAACGCTTCTTGATAACAATTGGCCCCTGGAACAAAGGCGAAATCGCCAATCTTTAAATCCGATTCGGGGGTGGCCTCAACGATTTCACCCATTGCCTCATAACCGGGGACCAACGGGTAGCCCATGCCTGGAAAGGGCGGCATCTCACCCGACCAGAACAATTTCTCAGTTCCGGTTGAAATTCCAGAATGCGATATCTCTACGACCACATCACCCGCAACAGGCGCTTTAAGCGCCAGCGAATCGAGCCCGATAGAGCGGGGGCCATGCATGATTACGGCAGAGGTTTCCAAACCGTTTCAATCCTTTTGTTTCAAGCCAGCATCTCAAGCAGAAATCATATCCGATAGAATATGCCTTTCTGTCATTTTAAACTTACATTGTTTTGTGTCAACTAAAATAGACAGTTATTCACAAATCACCCCGGCTTTCGCGCCGTTACTGCCGAGGTAATAAACGGTCGCGGCGCTTTTGGAGCTTTGATATCCACAAACCCTGCTTCCTTACAAAGCGCCGATATTTGCGCGACCGAGCGCGCTTTGCCGGTATTCATAGCCAGGGTATAAAAGGCGAAATAAACATCACCCGGGCGGGTTGGAGCCGCGCCACCGGCCATCGGCTCTGAAATGATCAGCTGCCCACCATCCGGCAAAGCCTCATACGTTTTTTTCAAAAGCGCCTGCACGGTCTCATCGGAATGATCGTACAAAACCCGAATTAAACTGATTACATCTGCCTCTAAAGGCAAAGGATCACTACGAAAAGAGCCTGCGTGAAACGAAATTCGATCGCTTAACCCTTGCGCCTCCAACCGGTTTTGCGCCGCCGATCCAACTTGTGCCAGATCAAAAATATTCAAGTTAAGCGTGGGATATTGACGCGCCACATGGACCAAGAACGCCCCCGTACCACCCCCAATATCAAGCAGTGTTTTTGCCCCCTTCAGCGGCACCATTTTCAACGTATCCGCCGCCACCAATGCCTGCGACTGCTCCATCAAACGCGAATATTCATCCGTTACAGATTGCGGAGCAGCGCCAGTTGCGCCGAACACATAGGGCCAAAATTGCGCCAGCTTTGTATCAACCTGATCGCGCAACAACGCGACGGGATCCGCCATATCTTGATAAAAATGATCATGGTGTAAGATCATCTGCGCCAAGCCCGGCACCCCCAAAAGCGCCGCGCCGCGCCGCGCCAAACCATAGCGCCCGCGCCGATGGCGGCGCAGCAACTTCAACGCAACGCCTGCTTGCAATAAAATTTCCATACGCGCGACGGGCACGCGAGCTCGATCCGCCAGCGCTTCCAGCGACAACGGACCATCGAGCAAATGCTCTAAAGTGTTCAACTTAACCAACGCATAAAGCGCCTGAGATTGAACAAACCCCATCACCAAATCAAAAAGGGCCTCTCCTTCTTGGCGTGCAACCCGCCGAAGAATCGGTACCTTACTGATAAATCTTTGAAAATTTGGGCTTGCAAAGATCTTATTGGGCAGGCCCCCAAATACAATTCTACCGCTTGATTTTGCCAAAATCGGATCGGCCACTGTCATCCGTTACACCGAAAAAGCTGACCGTGACGCAGGGATCAAGCGCTCAGCCTGCAGGCTGACCATCTGCGCCAATTGCGCCTCACCCGGACAAGAGGGTATCGACGAAATTGCCCCGCCCAATATGTCTTTCAGGCGTTTTGAAGCGCCCTCAACACCCAACTCTGCAACCGCGTTCGGCCGGCCATGCAGATCATCTTGGCCTGCGGGTTTGCCCAATGCCTCGGTGTCGCAAAGCACATCGCGCAAATCATCGGCAACCTGGAAGGCTTCGCCAATCCGCGCGCCAAGCTCATACCAAGGCTCGGCCTCTTGGCCCGCAGCCACTGCGCCCATTTGCGTCGCTGCCACGAATAATGCACCGGTTTTGCTTCGGTGATAAGCGGCCAGATCAATCCGGCTTTCGCTTTCCCAGCCTTGCCCGGCACAAATGCCATTGGGCATGCCCGTTTGCTTGGCCAAGATTTCCACCAAATTGATCGCCCGCAGCGGATCGTTATGTTTTTGCCGGGCCAAAATTTCGAAGGCCAGTACGATCAAACTATCGCCGGCTAATACCGCTAAAGGCTCTGAAAACTCTTTATGAACCGTCGGCTTTCCTCGACGCAAATCCGCATCATCAAAACAGGGCAGATCATCGTGGATCAAACTTGCACAATGGATCAATTCAAGCCCCGCAGCCGCGGCATCGCTTATCTCGGGGCGATCATCTCCACAGGCCATAGCGACCGAAAGTAGGATCGTTGGCCTGATTCGAGCCCCCCCTGGGAATAACGCAAAATCAAGCGCATGCGCGAGCTTACGCGGGGCAGAGCTTGTCTGGCTAAGCTTCACCGCCGCCGTCAGTGCCGCCTCTATACGCGTTTTAGGGCCCATTATGGTTCCTTTTTGCCATATTGTCTCATTTAGTTGACATATTGGTGTAAATGATACTGGACAGTTTGGCATTCAGAGTCAACAATTGCTTTATGAACCTGTCAGTGATTTCAAAACGGACCAAAGGCGAGGTGATCGTAATTGGCGCCGGTATTGCCGGTTTGGCCGCTTCGCTGCGCTTGGCGCATCAGGGATTTTCGGTCACTGTTCTTGAACGCCATGCGGGCCCGGGTGGTAAAATGCGTGGTTTATCAAGCGTGGCAGGGCCGATAGATGCCGGACCTACCGTTTTGACCATGCGGCCAGTCTTCGAAGATCTGTTTCGCTCTGTCGGAGAGCAAATTGAAGATCATCTGACATTGATTCGACAAAAAATTCTGGCGCGACATTGGTGGCCAGATGGCAGTTCGCTCGATTTATTTGATGATTATGAAGCCTCTCAAGAGGCCATCTATGAATTTGCGGGGCTGAAAGCTTTTGGCGAATTTCAAGAATTTTTTAAGCGCACGCAACGGCTCTTTACGGCTTTTGACGCTCCAATGATGCGCGCGGCGCGGCCCAACCAAGCCGAAATTATAAAATCGGTGGTGAAAAAGCCCTCTTTGATAAGCGATATGGCCCCTTGGCACAGCCTATCAAAAATGCTGGAGAAGCAATTCAGCGATCCGCGCTTGGCGCAATTATTTGGCCGCTATGCGACCTATGTTGGCGGATCGCCTTATGCTGCCCCCGGCTTGCTGTCGCTGATTTGGCAGGCCGAAGCAAATGGCGTTTGGGCGGTTAAGGGCGGCATGCATAAACTGGCCAAGAAGCTGGTAGAGCTGAGCGAAAACCGCGGCGCCATTTTTCATTATAACAGCCATGTCAGCCGGATTTTGACAGAGGATGAAAAAGTGATCGGCGTGACGTTGGAGAACGGCGAAAACATCAGCGCGGATGCGGTTGTTTTTAATGGCGATCCCCGCGCATTGGCCACGGGCGCGATGGGCCCAGACTGCCAGAAAATTGCCCCTCAAACGCTGAAAGACAAGCGCAGCTTTTCGGCCCGCGTCTGGAGCTTTGCGGCGCAGGTAACCGGCCCTGATCTGATTCATCACAACGTATTCTTTGGGCAGAATTCAAAATCCGAATTTGACGATCTTGCCGAAGGTCAAATGCCCGTTGATCCAACGATCTACATCTGCGCCCAAGATCGTGGCCAAAACGCCCCCTATCCCAAAACAGAGCGCTTTGAGATCATTCTAAATGCGGCCCCTGTTTACGGGGCACAAACGCTGGAGAAGGAGTTTGAAACATGTCGGACACGCACTTTCGACACGCTGGGCAGGTTCGGGCTGGCCTTCTCGCCGCTTCCAAAAGAAGAGGCGCTGACAACACCAGCGGATTTCGCCAGCATGTTCCCAGCCTCGGACGGCTCGCTTTACGGGCAGAGCCCACATGGTCTGACGGCAGCCTTCCGGCGGCCAAGAGCACGAACGCAGATTCAGGGTCTTTATCTGGCCGGGGGCGGAGCCCATCCGGGGGCGGGAGTGCCGATGGCAACCCTCTCCGCACGGCACGCGGCCGAGGCGATCATCAAAGACCTAACTTCAACATCATCGTCCCCCCAAATGGATATGCATGGTGGTATATCGACGGAGTCGATCGAACTGCGCAGCGCGCGGTTTCAGTCATCGGATTCATAGGCTCGGTTTTTTCGCCTTGGTATCGTTGGTCGGGTCGTAAAGACCCTGAAAACAACGTCTGCATCAATGTCGCGACCTATGGCCCAGGCGGGCGCTTTACGATGACCGACCGAGGGCGCAGTGCTTTGCGGCAAAGCGAAGATCGTTTCGAAGTGGGACCTTCAAGCCTGCGCTGGGAAGACGGCAAATTGATCATCGAGATTGATGAAATCAGTGGTCCACCGATTATTTCACGCGTGCGCGGACGCATCACGCTCACGCCCAGCGCGATCACCGATCAAGAATTGGCGCTCACACGCGATGGCGCGCATATATGGCGGCCATTTGCGCCCACCTCACATATTAAAGTCGACCTGAACGGAGAGGGTTGGCAATGGGATGGCCATGGATATTTCGATGCCAATTTCGGCACGCGCGCCTTGGAAGAAGATTTTTCCTATTGGACATGGGGCCGGTTTCCAACCCAGCAAGGCAGCACCTGCTTTTACGATGCCACCCGCTTGGATGGCAGCGTGTTAGAGCAAGCGGTCACGTTTAACCGCGAGGGCGCGCTGGTCGACACGCCGATGCCCCCCAAAGCGCGCTTGCCGCGCAGCCTTTGGGCGGTTGCCCGCGAAACCCGCGCGGATGCAGGATACCAGCCCAAACAAGTCAAAAACATGCTGGATGCTCCATTTTACAGCCGCTCAGCGGTGAAAACCAAAATCAACGGCATGGAAACGGTGGGCGTGCATGAGGCTTTGGATTTGGTTCGGTTCCGAAGCCCGCTGATCAAACCTATGTTGGCGGTGCGGGTGCCCCGCCGTGCTAATTGGAAATTTGATTAAGACTGATCGGGCGTTGCTCCGGGTTTAGGTTCAAAACGCTTGCATTCAGCGCTCCGGCCACGCTAACCCAAAGCAAATAGGGAAGGAACAGCAACCCCGAGAGCGTATCAACATGCCAAAGTGATATCAAACAGGCCGCCACTGAAAGCCAAAGGCCGATCAACACGATCAACCCCAAGCGCAAATTCCTAAGACCAAAGAACACGGGCGTCCATAGCGCATTCAAGGCAATCTGCAAACTCCAAAATGCCATGGCTAATCCGTTTCCTGGCAAGCCCGCGACGCGCGCACCGGCCACCGACATGCATAAATACAAGCTCGTCCATGCCACCGGGAACAACCAATTGGGGGGCGTCCAGCTGGGTTTGTTCAATTGTTGGTACCAAGCACCGGGGGGAAACAAGCCCCCGGTTGCGCCAGCCGCAAAACACGCGACCAAAAAGATTAAAAACATTATCCAATCCATCTCTGGGTCTCTCGTGTAAAGGGTTTAACGGATCAAACTGCTGTTTTTGGCGATATCGCCTTCGCGCAATTGCTGCATGGCCAGCACGATTTTATCGCTCCAATCGCGCTTGCCAGACGCTTGCTCTGCCGCAGCATCGACCAAAAACTGCACTTCTGGTAAGGGTTTGGCGTAAAGCACCGCCGATTGCGGCATCGCAATGCTGACCCCAGTGCTTAAGATTGAGCGCGCCAACCAACCCAGTTTCTGCAACTTATTCGTATGCGCACGCTGCGTGATTGTCTCATAGCCAAGCGCTTGAACTTCACTGCCAATTCCCGCGTAAATATAACGTGCAGCATAGATACCCGTGCGTGATCCCAAGGGTAATTTGCTGATGCCCGCCTCCGAACGGTAATAAAGCCGATTGCTTTCCATCAACAGGCGCCGCACCATTTGCCGCACCGCTTTGGTGGGGCGCGGATTGTCAAAAAACGCATCAACCTCAAGACCGGCCTCTTGCATCCAATCCAGCGGCAGGTAAATCCGCCGCTCTAACGCATCTTCGCCCACGTCACGGGCGATGTTGGTCAGCTGCATGGCAACCCCCAGATCACACGCCCGCGCCAACGCGTTTGGTTCGCGGATTTTCATCAAAACGCACATCATTGCGCCAACCGCTGACGCCACGCGGGCCGAATAAGAAATCACATCCGACAGACTGTGATAGCGCTTATCCATTGCATCCCAAGCCAACCCTTCCAGCAGAGCTTCGGGCAAGGCACGCGGCATGTTGAAATCTGCTACCATCTGGGCAAAAGCACGGTCCATTGGCGTGTTTCGGGGCCGCCCCGCATAGGCCGCATCCATCCGCTTTTCCAAGGCCAGAACAGCCGGTGCTTTATCGGCCTGCAAATCCACCTGATCATCAGCCAGGCGGCAAAACGCATAAAGCGCCAAAGCCGGGTCGCGGACCTTTTTGGGCAAAACTTTAGAGGCTGCGTGAAAGGATAACGAGCCATGCCGAATCGCCTCTTCGCAATATGCAAGATCTTTGGGATCAATCATGATAAGCCTTCCAATGCTGCGCCTCTGGAACCAAATGATTTAGCACTTCTGATGAGGTAACCACGCTGGGAAGCCCCGCACCCGGATGCGTGCCGGCCCCCACCAAAAACAATCCGTGGATTTCTTCGCTGATATTATGCGGGCGGAACCAGGCCGATTGAAAAATCCGCGGCTCTAGCGAAAACCCTGCGCCATGCGGGCTGAGATAGCGGCTTTGAAAGGTTTCAGGGGTAAAAATTTCAGAAGCTGAGAGATCATCGGCAAAGCCCGGCAATAGCTGGCTATGCAACACATCTTCCACTTTCTGCCGATACGGCGCGCAGGCCTTTTGCCAATCCACCGGATCCGAGCCCACCAGATTGGGCACAGGCGATAGGGCGTAAAACGTATCATCACCGGGCGGCGCAACGCTTGGATCCGTGACGGAGGGGCGGTGCAAATAGATCGACATATCATCGGCCAAATGCCGCTTTTGAAAAATATCCTTCAGCAATCCGCGATATCGAGGGCCATTTAATATCGTATGATGCCCCACATCAGCCCATTTATCCGCGGTGCCCTTGGTGCCGAAATACCAAACAAACAGCCCCATCGACCAGCGCGCGCGGCGCAGCCGCGCAGGCGTCCAGCGGCGCTTTTCTATGCCGCGCAACAAGTGATCATAAGTGTGGCCCGGATCCGCATTTGACACCACAATATCCGCTGTGATGACATCGCCAGATTTGGTGCGCACAGCCCGCACAACCTTCTGCTTGCAAAGAATCTCTTCAATCTCTTCACCCAGCCGGATACACCCACCCTGATCTTCAATCACTTGCCCCATCGCATCAGCGATCGCCTGCACCCCACCCATCGCGTAGTGAACCCCAAAGGCTTTTTCCAAATATGACACAAGAATATACATCGAGGTCACATTCACCGGATCGCCGCCGATAAACAGAGGGTGGAAAGATAAGGCCATGCGCAATTTTGGATCCCGAACCCGCTTGGCGGCATGGGCATAGACGGATTGATCAGCCCGAAGGGCGGCAAAGCCTGGCAATTCCTTGATCAAATCCCATAGCCGGTTCATCGGCTTGCGGCCCATCCCCTCAAAGCCAAAGTGATAGCGGGCTTCACTGTCTTTCAAAAACTTTTGATAGCCCTTCACATCATTGGGAAATAACCGCGTAACTTCAGCCAGCATTTTAGCTTCATCTTGACGCACTTGGAAGCTGCTGCCATCGGGCCAGCGTATCTCATAAAATGGGTCGACAGGGCGCAGATCGACCTCATCCTCAAAAACCCGCCCGCAATCAGCCCAAAGATCACGAAATACATTAGGAACGGTCACGATGGTGGGCCCCAGATCAAAGCGATGGCCATTTTGCGTGATCGAAGATCCGCGCCCCCCCAACCGATCCAGCCTGTCCAAAACGGTTACCCGATAGCCTTTGGCCCCCAGACGCATAGCCGCGCTTAACCCGCCCAGCCCAGCGCCGATAACAACGGCGCGCGGGGCGGTGCTTTGCTCGGCCGCAACCAGAAGCTTAGGATCGACAGTTGTCATCATTTTCGTACAGTACAACTGTCTAGTTTGATTTACAACTAAAGCTTGATATGATTTTATATCCGAATAAGCATTCTGACTTAGCCGCAGAAAGGGAAGAACATTCAAGCCGTTACGCTCAGCTTCTTCAGATTCCAATCAACGCCTGCGCGTCTCTGGGCGTTCGCGATGATGGGCCTTGCAAGGCTATCGATGCGGCGCTTGCGCGATGCCAGTTTTTGGAAACTTTGCGGGTCGGGCACGGGCGAAGGGTTTACCCCGAAACCCAATACTGCGGTTTATGCGATTCTATGCGTTTGGCCCGATTTGCAAACGGCGCAAGCCAATATTACGCGGGCCAGCATTTTTCAACGCTATCGCAAGCGCTCTAGCGAAAGCTGGACGGTTTATCTGGGCCCGTCATCTGCGCGCGGCGCTTGGTCGGGCGAAACACCATTTTCCGCAGATCATACCGGCCAAGACGGGCCGATAGCGGCCTTGACGCGCGCCACGATCAAACCCCGCGTTGCGCTGCAATTTTGGGATCGGGTGCCCGATATCAGCAATGTCATCGGCCAAAACAACGATGTTTTGTTCAAAATTGGCATTGGTGAAGTGCCATTTTTGCATCAAATTACTTTTTCAATTTGGCCCTCAACGCAAAGCATGGCGCAATTTGCGCGACATGATGGCCCGCATGCCAAAGCGATCTCTGCAGTGCGCAAAGGGCTGTGGTTCAAAGAAGAGCTTTATGCCCGTTTCGCAATTTTAGACAGCCAAGGCTGCTGGATGGGCCAAGACCCCCTTAGAATGAAAGACACGCAATGACTGACGCCTTCCCATTTGCCGCGATTGTCGGGCAGGACAATATGAAACTGGCATTGATTTTGACCGCGATCGATCCCAAAATCGGCGGCGTTCTGGTCTTTGGGGATCGTGGCACCGGAAAATCCACCGCCGTGCGCGCGCTAGCAGCCCTTTTGCCGCAAATCACCGCCATTAAGGGTTGCCCGATCAACGCAGAAACCAAAAAAGATGTCCCGGAATGGGCCGAATTAACCCGCTTTGAACCGCATCAACGCGCAACCCCCGTGATCGATCTGCCGCTTGGCGTTTCAGAAGATCGGGTTACCGGAGCGCTGGATATCGAACGCGCTCTGACGCAGGGCGAAAAAGCCTTTCAACCCGGGCTTTTGGCGCAAGCCAACCGCGGGTATTTATATATTGATGAGGTTAATTTGCTGGAAGACCACATCGTCGATTTGTTGCTTGATGTCGCACAATCGGGCGAAAATCTGGTTGAGCGGGAAGGGCTTTCAATCCGGCATCCAGCGCGGTTCGTTCTGGTGGGATCGGGCAATCCAGAAGAGGGCGAATTGCGCCCACAACTGCTTGATCGCTTTGGCTTGTCGGTCGAAGTGACGTCGCCAAAAACCATCGAAGAACGCATTGCCGTAATCGAGCGTAGAGACGCGTTTGATCAAAATCAAAAACGCTTTCTCAGCAAATGGAAACCCCAAGAGCTGAACGTGCGCGCAGCGATTATCGACGCGCGGGCCGCTTTGGCAAAAATCAAAAAAACCAAAGCTGTGCTGCGCGATTGTGCCGAATTATGTTTGGCGCTTGGTGCTGATGGCCTGCGCGGAGAATTAACCTTGCTGCGCGCCAGCCGTGCCTTGGCAGCTTATGAGGGGCAAACCAGCATCCAGCGCGCGCATTTAAAAGCCGTGGCGCCTTTGGCCCTAAGCCACCGCTTGCGCCGTGATCCGTTGGATGAAGCCGGTTCGAGCGCCCGCGTTGCGCGCGTTGTCGAGGATGTTCTGGGGTGACCCAAGGGTTTGATAGCTGGGTGAAAACCCTTTTGGCATTGCGGCTTCTTAGCGCCAATCCAACCGGCTTGAAAGGCCTTGTTATTCGCGCCCGCAGCGGGCCCATACGCGACCGGCTGATCGAGATTATCCAAAATGCAGCCCCCGCATTATACAAAATCTATCCCAATATGAGCGATGAGCAATTGTTCGGCGGCTTGGATCTTGTGCAAACGCTACAGCAACAAAAATTGGTTTATGCACAAGGGCTTTTGGCGCGTTCAGCTTGGGCGCAGCTCTGCATGGCCGAGCGCTGCGATGGCGCGTTAGCGGCAAAGCTTGGGCAAGCCTTGGATGATGGCCGCATCGCTCCGCTGATCGTCTTCGACGAGGGTACAGATGAGGAAACCGCCCCCCAGGGGCTGCAAGACCGGGTGGGGTTTTGGGTGGATCTGGAAGATGTCTCGCTGGCTGATCTTGAGGTGGTCAAGTTTGAGCCCGCGCCAAAGGAACAATTGGCCGTAGTGAGCGCCCGCCCCGAGGATATTGCCGCTTTGGTGGATTTGGCGGCACGGTTTGGAATTCATTCAGCCCGCGCTGCGCAATTTGCTTTGACATGCGCGCGCACCCATGCGGCGCTTGCTGGGCGCCGCGCGCTCAGCGCGGAAGATATCGAAATCGCTGCTACTTTGATCTATCCCAGCCGCGCAACACTGATGCCAGAAGGGCCAGAGACCCCGCCCGAACAGACTCCAGAGCCTGAGAAAGACAGCGCGCAAGAACAGGCCGAGAGCGCGCAAGATACCGACCTGTCCGAGCTGCCCCAAGAGCTTTTAATCGAGGCTGTCAAAGCCCTACTTCCTTCAGATTTTCTAAGCAGGCTTGCCTCCACGGGGGCGCAGCGCAGCGCCGCTGGCACCGGCGCTGGACAGAGCCGTAAATCAAAAGCGAGAGGGCGGCCCGCGCCCTCGCGACCAGGGCGCTTAGACGGACAAAGCCGCGTGGATGTAATCGCGACTTTGCGCAGCGCAGCCCCTTGGCAAAAGCTGCGCGCGGCGCGCAAACCGCGGCGATCGACAATCACGATATTCCCAAGCGATATTCACCTTAAGCGCTATGAACAACGCGCAGAGCGATTGGTTATTTTTATCGTGGATGCCTCTGGCTCTGCGGCGATGGCGCGATTGGCAGAGGCCAAAGGCGCCGTTGAGCTGCTGCTGGCAGAAGCCTATGCGCGGCGCGATTACGTTGCCCTGATTGCTTTTCGCGGCGCCTCAGGGGATTTGATGTTGCCCCCGACTCGCTCGCTTGTGCAAACCAAACGCCGTTTATCAGCGCTGCCCGGTGGCGGGGGAACGCCATTGGCCAGCGGTTTGCAAGCTGCTGGTGTTTTGGCGCAGAAATCACTCAGTCAAGGCAAAACACCCGTCTTGGCTCTGCTCACCGATGGCCGGGCAAATATCAGCTTGGACGGTTCTGCAGACCGCCAGAAAGCGGCGGAAGATGCCGCCTTAATGGCCGGATGGATCTCTGGTTTGGGGATCAAATCAGTGGTGATGGATGTCGCGCGAAGCCCAAACCCAGCCCTTGCAGATTTGGCGCAGACCTTACGCGCCGAGTATTATCCCATGCCCCGCGCCGACGCCCATGGCCTAAGCCAGACTGTGCATCGGGTTTTGGACAATTGATCGAGGGGGGGCGCAACAGAGCAAACTGGCCTTCCGCGCAGGCCTCAGAGCAGCTGCGCGCAGGGCCGCATCACTGGCATATCCAAAGGCTTGGAGCCAAAGGGCCAAAGGTGCTGTTTTTGCATGGCACCGGTGCCTCAACCCATAGCTGGGCGCCGTTAATGGCGCTTTTACAAGATAATATCGCGGCAACATTGGTTGATCTACCGGGCCATGGCTTGACCAAGATCAGCACGGGCCAGCGCAGCAGCCTCACCTATATGGCGCAAGACCTGCTGACACTCTGCCAAGCCCTGCAGCTTCAGCCGGATTTTATCGTTGGGCATTCCGCGGGGGCGGCTTTGGCGCTCGAAATGTCAAAATCTCTGGCTCTCAGAGGCGTAGTGGGCCTGAACCCCGCCTTGAGCAAATTTCCCGGATTGTCCGGGGTGATGTTTCCAATGATGGCAAAAATGATGGCCTTAAACCCGCTTACGCCGCGCTATCTGGCAGGGTTGGCAAAAAGCAAATCGCGTGTACGACAGATTTTATCAGGTACCGGCTCTGATTTGACGGAAGATCAAATCAACCTGTATCAAAAGCTTTTTAGCGATAAGGCGCATGTGAAGGGCACTATTTTGATGATGTCACAATGGAATTTAGATCGGCTTTTGGCGCAGCTTGACGCGGTTGACACGCCCTGCCTGTTGATCGCCAGTACGCGTGACCGCACGGTTCCCTGCGCCGATGTAAAAGCAACAGCCGAGCGGATGAACAACACCGCATATCACGAAGTAAACGGTCTGGGGCATTTGGCGCATGAGGAAAATCCACAAAAGATCGCAAGACTTTTAAGCGCTTTCTTCCAAGAAAAACGCGCTGCTCCATAAAAGACCAGCGCGTAACAATATTCTATTAATCAGGCGTCTTGCTTAAGACGGCCCCACAGAAACCAGATAGGCCCATACATTGGCGGCGTCTTGTTCTTTTTTCAATTTGAATGACATTTTTGATTTCGCTTTTTTATCATCCAGCGTTTTTTGCAGCCATTTTTTTGGATCGGCCACGTAAGATACAAATTCTTCCTCGCTCCAAGCCAGCCCTGAATCAGCTACAGATTTTAGCGACTTGCCGTAGCGAAACCCATCAAGGCTTCCTGCTACACGGCCAGAAATCCCATAGAGGTTGGGGCCGGTTTTACCGCCCTTGACGATATTGTTACCCGCGTCATCCTGAATCATGTGGCAGGATTTGCATTTCGAAAAAACTTTTTCGCCCTTATCCGCATCCCCGCCTGCAAAAGCGGGCGCGGCAAGTGCCAATGATGCGATTGTTATCGCCTTGAAAACTCCGGTCATTTATGCCTCCTCTTTCCGTCGCTTGAACAGGTAGCACGGATTAAAAATTGTCAATACACGAAAGCTGTTCAGGCAACGGCATGTGAGATTGCGCAACGCTTCCAAAGCACCGTTAACGCATGCACCAAATGCTCGATATCAGCGTCTGAATGCAATGGCGATGGCGTGAAGCGCAACCGCTCGGTGCCCTTGGGCACCGTTGGGTAATTGATCGGTTGCACGTAAATTCCAAAATCTTGCATCAGAATATCCGCCAGTTGCCGACATTTCACTGGATCTTTGATCATCACCGGAATGATATGGCTGGGATTTTCCAAATGCGGAATACCAGCCGCATCCAAGCCAGCGCGCAGCTTTGCCACCTGGTGCCGCTGCTGATCGCGCTCGCTTTGTGAGCGCTTCAGATGCGCAATACTGGTGCGCGCGGCCGCAGCCACCGCCGGAGGAATCGCCGTGGTAAAGATAAAGCCGCTGGCAAATGAACGGATAAAATCACACAGCGCCGCCGAGCCGGTTACATAACCGCCCATCACACCATAAGCCTTACCCAAAGTGCCTTCAATCAAGGTAATCCGATCAGCCAACCCTTCTTGTTCGGAAACACCGCCACCGCGAGGGCCATAAAGCCCCACTGCGTGCACCTCGTCCAAATAGGTCATCGCGCCATGCTTTTCAGCCACTTCAACGATTTCACGCATGGGGCAGATATCACCATCCATGGAATAAACCGATTCAAAAGCAACGATCTTCGGCGCATTGGCCGGCAAGCTTGCCAGTTTGCGATCCAAATCTTCCGGATCATTATGCTTCCAGATCATCTTTTTGGCCCGCGAATGGCGAATGCCCTCGATCATGCTGGCGTGATTAAGCTCATCCGACAGGATCACTGCATCGGGCAAACGCCCGCCCAATGTGCTGAGAGCCGCCCAGTTTGACACATAGCCCGATGTGAAGAGCAGCGCGTTTTCTTTACCATGCAAATCCGCCAATTCACGCTCGAGTAAAAGATGCTCGTGGTTGGTTCCAGAGATATTGCGCGTGCCGCCCGCACCGCAGCCGCTATTGTCAATTGCGTTTTTCATCGCCTCTACCACCATAGGGTTTTGGCCCATGCCCAAATAGTCATTCGAGCACCAAACTGTAACTTCGTCTGGCGCATCAGAATCATGGCTTATGGCGCGTGGAAACTGACCGCGCTGGCGCTCAAGTTCCGCAAAAATGCGATAATTGCCCTCATCCTTTAATGTTTGCAATTGCGCGTTAAACAAGGCGTCAAAGTCCATGGGCATCCTCCGGTCTTAAATCAGGCGTTTTATTATTGGGCGCCGGAAGCATCCAGCGCCAGAGTTTTGCATCGGGCAGTGGTAAGACCATCAACCAATGTTCAAGAAGGGCCAAAGCCGAAAGGCTGGCCAAAAGCGAAAATCCAATCTGAGCGGTTAAATCGCCCGTCGCATAAAGCCGCTCCAACCAGCAGGCAGTGGCGAAGCTAAGCGCGGTGATTGAGATTGGAAATACCCAGTTTAACTGGGCAATCTTAAAATGGCTGGGCAAATGCCCAAGCGGCTTTGGCAAAAACTCAATATTGATTCTGGGAACCCCAAAGAACAAATTCAGCTTCGCCGAAATCCGCGCAAAATACAAAATCACAAAGGTCCATAAACCGGTGGTGTTTTCAGCCCCCCAGCCAAAATACAGCACCGCCAGCAAAGCTGCCAAAAGCAACATTTCATGATAGGCAATGGTGCCCCAGGCGCGGATAAACCGCTCCCATTCGGGAATGTCTTTGGGGGCATCATTGCGATTGGGCCCTGCGATCACACCAGTCAAAAAAGCCAGCTCGATCCAGCCCCATACCGCCAAAGCTGATAAAAATCCAAGATAAATCTGCGCTGGGCTACTGCCCTCAAGCGTGGTCCAAAACCCCAATGCACCCAAGGGCAGGATTGGCAAAGCCAGCAGCGTGGCGATGCCATGCGCATTCGGGCCACGCTGATCTGCCCTCCGCACAATCAACAGGATCGCGCCAGTGAAAAACCACCAGCTAAACAGCGCAACCAGCGCAGCTATGCCAACCGGACCAATCAATATGCCGGCTCAAGGCGCGTTGAAACCGGCACCGCATGCGATTTACTGGGAATGGTATAAAGCGATACAAAAGCCAGTACGGCTTGCAGCCGCGCGCCTGTACGGGTGATCAGACCGCCAAACCCCTTTTGATCTGCGGCTTCCGCCAAGGTAACATTGGCGGCGCGCAACCGGTTTAAATTGGCCATCCAGCGTGGGTGATCAATATCCAGCGTAATGGGGAAAATCTGTTTGCTCAATTCAGATGTTTTGCGAAACACCTCTTGACCATACCAATCCACATCCACCCCAAGCGCGGCGTGAAAGGCCGGGCGCTGATGATCGCGCACATACATCGTGGCATAAACCGCCGTGAGGAAGAACTTGATCCAATAAACGTTGATGCCACTGGTTAATTTAGGATCGGTTTTCATCAGCAGCGCAAAAGCCTCGCCATGCGAAAACTCATCATTGCACCATTCGCGGAACCATTTGAAAATCGGGTGAAAGCGCAGCTCTGGATGTTCTTCTAGATGCCGATAAATGGTAATATACCGCGCATAGCCGATCTTCTCCGACAGGTAAGTGGCGTAATAGATGAATTTTGGGCGGAAATAAGTGTATTTCTTTTTCTGGGTTAAAAACCCCAAATTCACCGCCACACCGGCCTCGCGCAGCGCATCATTGATAAAACCAGCATGGCGGGCTTCGTCGCGCGCCATCAGTTGAAACAATTGCGTGATGTCTTTATTGCTGCCCCGGCGCTTCATTTCCTTATAAAGCACGCAGCCAGAAAACTCAGAGGTGCATGAGGAAATCAGAAAATCGATAAATTCTTTTTTCAGTTCCGGCTCCATACCCTCCCAATCGACATCCTCCCAATCTTCATTCTTTTTAAAATGCCCCTTATTGGGATCGCTGACCATCTGGTGGATTAGCTTGTCCCAATCATCGCGTACGGGCGTTACATCGATCGCATCCATCTCGTTAAAATCAGTCGTGTAAAACCGCGGCGTTAGCAGCGTGTCTTGCATGGCAACGGCCGTGGCCATCTCACTGTCCAGTTTTTCCTGAACGGCCAGCGCTTCTTCTGCCGTGGTGGCGTCAGCGGAATGCATATTCATAGCTTCACCTCCTCAGAAAAGGAAAACTCGCATAGCTCCATCACTTCCAGATCTCCGAAAAGCCGCGTCCATAGCCGCTCGACGGCGCTGGCACGCAAAATAATGGCTTCGCGATCCTCGCGCACGATCTCGCCAAATGGCGCCATGATTTCGGGGCCCTGAACCTGCACTTCATCTCCGGGTTGCACAACCGCCCCGTTGTTGAAACGCACATGCGCATGCAGGCTTTCAAATTTATGGCTAATCTCGACGGTGCAGGGCGCCCGCTCGATTTCTTTTCTAAACAATCCCATCTTCAGTTCCCTTTCGGATTTTGGGCCAAGAGCTTGGCGAAAGCCTTGGCATTATCAGCGCCAAATCCCATAAGATCAGCGCTCCAGCCGGTGCTGGGGTCAGTGATTGACAGTCTTCCATTGGCCCCAAGGGTCACAATGACCGCCCCATCCAGCGGTTTCTTATGTTTCGCGCGCTCACGGTCCAAAACACGGGCAACGCCGGCGATAAACCCGCCCTCATCGGCCGAAAGATCCGCGATCAGATTGCCATTGGCATCCATCACCTTGGCGGCGCCGCTTAATTGCCCCGATAGAAACACCGTGCGGCTAAGCACCGCTTCACTTTCCGGCGGTATCGCGCTGAGCGGTTGATCGGTCAGGCGCGCCAAGCTGACAAGCAGCAAGATCACGGCAACCAAAGCAAACATCGCCCGTACCATCATCCGAGGAACAACAGCGGTGTCATATTTCAATGCGGGTTGATCAACTTGTGCCATGATATTTCCAATCCCCCCTATTCAGCCGGCAGCGCGTTTGAGGCCAGGGAACGATCCTGCGACTGCACCGAGCTGACGCGTGATTTTGCAGCTTTGGCCAAAATATCAGCCACCTCCTTAGGGTTGGAAATACACCGCAAACAGGGTTGCGGTTTGGCGATATACCAGGCGCGCACATGCGGCCAACACACCAGATAAGACAGCTTT
>Ga0213866_10000607_pt1 | contig 28142 bp, 18 predicted proteins | sample PICome_11_FD_160079 | JGI IMG/M metagenome (GOLD analysis project Ga0213866, IMG submission 160079) | Coastal seawater microbial communities near Pivers Island, North Carolina, United States - PICO284 | ecosystem: Environmental > Aquatic > Marine > Coastal | place: USA: North Carolina... | reverse complement strand
CCAGTGGCGTACCATGCGGGGGAATCCGGACATACTTTCCATCCACTACTTCGTGCTGCCATTGCACGCGTGAAAAATTCACCTTCCAAATATCACCCGCTTTCGGAGGCGCACCATCCTTGTGATACTCGGCTAAATCCTTCCAAGGAAAAGCCACTTCCACCGACCACCCTTCATCTTCGTCGGTCGGATCGTTCAGTGAACCTCTTACTTTTACTGCATATTTTAATCCAGGGAGATTACACCCTAAAATGGGCACTCCGCCTTCTCCGTAAGGCTTTGGCAGGCTCAGCTCCCAAATCGTCCCCAGCGCGTTGATCTCAAACTCGTAATAATTCAACCCGTCACAGTCGGGGTCGATGAAAACCTCGAAGTCGTTGTCTTCAAACATAACCTCATTCTTCTTGGTAATCGTTCCCCAGACATGAGGTTCCTCAAGCTCTGCGCCCACATAAAAGTAGTCATCATCCCAGGCCATCTTGATTCGCGTCCGGTAGTGGGGCCGAAGAGCACCCTCTCCGGTGATATCCACGAAATCATCGGTCCAGGGCAGCTCCATCCACGCCGGATCCTCCAACGAACCATCAATCTTAATTGGCCCCTTGATCCTTCGGCACTGATAATGTCTCGGCTTCATTTCAATTGATCCCAGTAAAGATCCACCGTCTTTCCAGCCGGCACTTTCACCGACCGGGTCTCACCATCGAGAGTCACTTTGAGTGGTTCTCCAGCCTTGACCTTGAGCTCCGCCATGTCATTCAAATCAGCTGTCCCGGCTTTCGATTTCACCGTTCCATTGAGGGTTGCGACAATTCGCTTCCCGCCCTGCCGGTCCCATACCCGAAAGTAAACCACGCCCTCCGAAGACTCCTTTTTTTTCACATAACGCGAGGTCACATTCACGCCCGGTACCTCCTTGTTTCGAATGTCCCAGACCATCGGGAAATGCACTCCTGTCTTCTTCCAGGATGAAGCCCAAATCGCATGCTGCCATTGGTCTTCGATCGCCTTCGATGCATCACCGGTAAACCATCCCCGGTTCAAACCCTTCGCATCATACTCATCAGCCCCCGTGAAGTACCATTCGCCACCATCATAAATCTCAACCCAGGTGTGATTACCACGCTTGTTGTACCACAGCGCCGTTCCCGTGATTCGAGCCGGGACACCCACCGACCGACAAGCATCCACAAGAATAATCGACAGTCCGGTGCAGGTCGCCTTCCCCAGCTCGATCGACTCCGCTGGGCTCTGGTTCGGAGCCTTTCGCCCGGTGTTATAGTGAACCCTGATGAGATTGAAAATCCCCTTGTTAATCGCTTGCACCGCCTCGGTGGTCGACTTGGCTCCCTTCACCAGCTCCTTGCACTTCGGATAAAAAAATGAACGCCAGTCTTCCCGCGTTTCATCCAAGGAAGCATAGGGAAGAACATCATTTAAAAACACTTCTTCCGGCAATTCCTTCGCCCAGGAAAACTCCTTCCTCGCCTTCAGTGCCAAATCCAAATTCGTTGCAAGGAAATCTTTCGTCAGATTCTCACGATCCGACTTCGGCATTCCCTCCATCAAAAATCTCGCCGCCTTTCCACCAAACTCCCCGTGCTTTTCCTCCGCAGCTACAACAAACTCCTCCACCTCGCCACCCCAAACCAGACAGGCCAGCCAAGAGTAAAAAAACACCATTCGTTTCATCATGCCGGGATTCTAGAGCAAAACCGCTTGGCATGCCAAAGCAAACGAAGCGGTTTTGATTCCCTGATCGGGGAGAACCAAACATGACTTATTTCGAGGCTGTATTGGTCAGGATGGCTCTCGATTCCCGGTCGCAGGAGCAAAAATACCAGGGACTTCCGTTCGTCCGTCTTAAAATTGCCGCTAAAAAAGCTCATTCAGTCCTCGCTATTGCAAATAATCCAGCCACCTTGTTTACACGTAGTCGGAGCGGAGGTCCCGTTCTGACTGCGTTTTTTAATTCAAAGACTATGAAACTGTATCTCGGCAATCTGCCCTTTAGTGCTTCGGATGATGACATCCGCGAAGCATTCTCCGCCTACGGAACCATCGAAGACCTGTTTATTCCACTTGATCGCGAAACAAACCGCCCTCGCGGATTCGCCTTCATCACTCTTGCCGACGACGACCTCGCTCGCAAAGCTATCGAAGAAATGGACGGATCCGACCTCCAAGGTCGTAATCTTCGCGTGAACGAAGCTGAAGAGCGTCGCCCACAACAGAACCGCGGTGGTGGTGGCGGATACGGAGGAGATCGTCGTGGCGGCGGAGGAGGAGATCGTCGTGGTGGCGGTGGCCGGGGTGGACGCGATCGCCGTGGCGGTGGCGGACGTGACAACGAAGGCGGCTGGTAGGCCAGCCCCAGTAAAATACTTTCCAAGAGGCCCGCCACTCCGGCGGGCCTTTTTTGTCTACTGATCTAACGCTAGCCCGGATATTTTATGAGGACGGGTGAGGATTATGAACTTGAATCAAGATAGTGATTCGAAGGAAGATTTGCTGGTGATTTGCACCCCGCCCTCTCTTGCTCTGCTCGGTTCCCTGTCGACATGAGCACAATAGATCTCGTCCTAAAGTTTGCCACAGGTGCCTTCCAGCGGTCCTCGGCCTTGTCTAACAGACCGCTCACCAGGTTGGTGAGGCGTTGGTTTTTGGCAAGCCCCACGATGTCATCGACAGGGTGACAATCACTCACCTGCACCGTGCGCTACCGTCAAAAAATCCTGAGTCGGCGCGCCAGATGAGACGCACTTCTTTGGGAGAAAACGGCAGTCAGCACTGACCCCGCTTCCTTTAAAATTGGCCTGAACTTTTTGCCCACGACAACTTGAACACTCAAGTTGAATAGGATTCCAATCTATCATCGCGCGGTTGGTTCTTCCCGTTGTTGGGCCAGCAGCTACAGTCCTCGGAATTTTACAAACCGAGCGATTTTTCCAGCCCACGTTCATGAAATATCCGGAGCCACACCCCCATGTTCTGCTCCGGTTTCCATGGAATGCAAAAACGCCATCTGGTAGCCAGATATCAGATCTCTAGCGCCTTCTCAATCCGCTTCGCACTCACCTTGCCGACATGCGGAACGCCTGGCGCGAACAATTGCAGTCGCCACTCCTCCAACATCCAGCCGATCTCCCATATCCGCGCCGCCTCGGGACGTTCGTGCCAAAGAATCATCCACTCGTCCCACAGTGGAAAAAACTGATATTGCTTCTCCTCGTCCCGGATCAAAGGCTGCGTTTCCAGTCGGTTGATTCGCTCCTCCAGCCCGTAAAAATATCGCTGATACCGCTGCATCCGATTGTAACCGGCTTTCCAGGCAAAGCACGGTCGCAACAACCACTCCCGTTGTTCCTCCAATTGCCTCACCACCTCGCCCAAATGTCGGTCCTGACGCTTCGCCTCCATCCACTCACGTACTCGGCCATCGGCATCCGCCATGCCTTCGACCGCTTCCGCCACCTTTTCCGCGCACCCGAACCACTCCCCACGACCCAGAGCAGAAGCCTCCCCAAATTCCTCTTCGCTTCTAGCGATTGTCCCCATTCCTCCCTCAGCCGAGACACGCAGCAAATCCTCAACCGTGCCATCCGGCAACAAAGGCAGCATAAACCTTCCCGCCATCTTCAGTGGAAAATTCCTCCTCATATACTCCCCATGTTCGGCATGTTCTAGCAGAAACAATCTTACCACTCCGGCCCGATGACTCTCGGCCGCTTCCTCTCTCTCCAAATAGGCCCGCATTCCCACCGTCTCGCCTTCATCCACCAAACCAGGAAAAACATTTCCATCAGCCTCTACTGGCACCTCTCCGAAGCTCCAAACTTCTCCGCCCGTCATCTCCCATTCTTCGTTCGCGGCTGCCTCCCGACGCGCTCGCAATTCCCCCGCCAACTTCTCCTTGATCGCCCGAACGTCCTCACCAAAAGCCATCACCTCGTCCTTTTCATTCCGCACCCGTAGCTTCGGCCGCAAATGCGGAGGCAGCCGATGCGGCTCGAGCCCGTCCAAGGAATTCCGCCCTACCTTCTCTCTCAGATACTCAAGCAATGCCTCCTCAAGAATCCCCTCCGGCTCCCAATTTTCCCACTCCTCAAGGAAACCTGTTACTTTTTCAGCCACCGGTTGGCATTCCCGGCGCCAATCCTTTGGCAGACTCCGAATCAACAATTCCACCCGATCCTCCAGAATTCCGGGCACGCCCCAACCCGGCAGGTAATCGGGAAACCTCCCCAATTCGTCAATCCCGACTTCAAAGGTTAGCCCGTCATCCTCCGCCTTCAGATCACTAACGTAGTTTACACGCCACTTGCGCCCCGCATGCTCGACCACATCCGGAAAAAGCCGCAAACGATCTTCAACACCTTCTTCCCATATCAAATCGGAGAACCGCACCATCAACTTCCCCGCCTCTTCCGGGTTCTCCGTCAGTTTGTAAAACTGCTTCGTGGTATTCGTGGACGCCGGGAGGCGTTCAAAAAAGAAGTCGTAAGCTGCCGCCTCGTTCCACAAATATCCTACCCGACGCAGCTTTCGCTCCGCCCCCCAGATCGTTTCCTTCACCCAAGCCAGATTCTGCGTCACCAGGTTATTCCCCCGCATCTTCCCGTCGACAAGAGCCTCCCTGACAAACACCTCAAAGGCTATCTTGGGATTCACCCGCCCGAAGAAGACCCTTCGGTTTTCTACCACCGTCAACCCGCCCATTACGACGTCCTCCGTCCCATAAACCGCACCCTGCTGCTCACTCCAATAAGGTGAATGATATTTACTCCGGCACAAGTGCGGCACCACTTCCTCGACCCACTTCGGGTTAATCTCCGCCACTTTTCTGGCCCAAAGCCGCGAGGTTTCTACCAACTCAAATCCAAGAACCCAAAGTGCCCGCTTGCTTTTAAACAAGCCCGACCCCGGAAAAACCGAAAACTGTCGGTTTCCCACGCTATGGTAGATCCGCTTCTCCTTATCCCAAACCCCGATTTGCCGCGGTATCCCCGTCAGCACCGATTTATGCACCTCGGCATAAACATCCGCCGCCGTCTCAATCGCCTTTCCCTTCACCCCTTGCTTTCGAAACGATCGCCGTAACTCCGAATGAATTCCCAACCACTCCCGCACCCGGCGATAGCTCAAAAAATGCTTCTCGCACCAACGCCGTACTTGGTTCGACTTCAGCTTCCCGGTCTCACTCCGAAATTCCCGAATCGCTTTCCAAAGATTCAAGAACACCCCGAAGTCCGACTTCTGATCGAGAAACTCTTTCTGCCGCTCATCCGCCCGCTCTTCCTTCCCTTGCGGCCGCTCCCGCACATCCATCGCCGAAAGGCCCGAAACAATAATCAAAACTTCCTCAAACACCCCGCGACGCTCACTCTCCACCAACATCCGCCCCAGTCGCGGATCCAGTGGCAGATTGGCCAAAGTCCACCCGGTGTCGGTGAGACGCGCCTCTGTCTTCTTCGCCACCGCGCCCACTTCCTCGAGCGTTTTCCAACCCTCATTTACCGCACGTGGCCCCGGCGGATCGATGAAGGGAAAATCCCTCACATCACCCAGCTTCAACGAAAGCATTCGCAAAATCACTCCGGATAGCGCACTCCGCCGAATTTCCGGATCAGTAAACTCAGACGCCATCTCCAGCGTCTCCTCGTCATAAAGTTTCACACAGATACCCTCGCGCACCCGCCCGCACCGCCCACGCCGCTGGCGCGCACTCGCTTGCGAAATCATCTCAATCTGCAAGCTCTGCACCTGCCGGGTCGGACTGAACCGGCTCACCCGCGCCATCCCGCTATCCACCACCGATACAATCCCCGGAATAGTCAGCGAAGTCTCCGCAACGTTCGTTGCCAGAAAGACCCTGCGCCTCCCGCTCGGCTGAAAAACGCGCTCTTGGTCCGCCAAGGAAAGCCGAGCAAAAACCGGCACCGCCTCCGTATTAAAAAAGCCCTGCCCCTCGAGTAAATCCGCACACTCCCGGATCTCCCGCTCTCCAGGGAGGAAGACCAAAACATCGCCATCCCGATCCAGGTCAGTGACATACTCCACTCCGCGCACCACGTGCTCGCGCAAACTCTCCCCGTCATACCCCGGCAAAAAAACATCCTCCACTGGAAACGTCCGCCCTTCCACTTGCACCACCGGACAATCCCCAAAAAACTCAGAGAATCGTCCAGCATCGAGCGTCGCTGATGAAATGACAACTCGCAAGTCCTTCCGTCGTTTTACCAGACGCTTCAGATACCCTAGAAGGAAATCGATGTTCAACGATCGCTCGTGGGCCTCATCGATAATGATGGTATCATACTGCCGCATCTCCCGATCCCCCTGCGTCTCAGCCAGCAGGATCCCGTCCGTCATAAACTTCACCTTAGTCTCCTTAGAGCAGACCTCGGTAAAACGGACCTGCCAACCGACCTCTTTTCCAATCTCCACTTTGCATTCCTCAGCCACCCTTCTTGCCACCGAGGTCGCCGCCAGCCGGCGCGGCTGTGTGCAACCAATCCTCCCCTTCTGCCCAAGCTCGCTCGCCAGTTCCACCGCCATTTTTGGTAACTGCGTCGTCTTTCCACTCCCTGTTTCACCCACCACCACCACGACCTGCGAAGCCCTCATAGCCTCGAGAATTTGCGCCCTCCGCCGCGCAACCGGTAGGTCTGGATAGCTGATATTCAGGGCGTGGGTTTAGCCGCGCTTTCCCCGTCCCGCAAGCCCTTCTCATCTTGAATAAGTCTTCCGCATTAGATCCTCTCTACACAACCTTCGGGCATAAAGAATATCGTGGCCTGGTTCAACTCGATCACTACGATGAAGACCACCCTCATTCTCTCCCTCCTGATCTCCGTATCTGCTTTTGGTGATAAGCCCACTGACTCATACAACGCTCTCAAGAAAGCAGGCAATCCCAATTACGACTCCCCCTTTAGGCAAGAGACCCCAGCCAACGACAAACTTTGCAGCCAGTTACTCGACGCCATCACCAACACCTTTCCCGACCACCCCTGCGTCTACAATCTCAAGGCCGCCCTTGCCGACGCCAACGGCAAGCCCGAAGGATCTCAAGATACACAAAATTGCCTCCACGAAAAACTTTAAAGACTCCTTGGTCCTTTCCAACCTCGCCGCCAGCTAAGTCAAGCAGGACAAAAAAGATCGATCAAAAGCTGTGGACCAAAAAAAATCCCTCCCGCAGTCGCGGAGCAAATCTTCAATCATGCCAGGGAAAGGCCAATCGCCCTAATCCGGAGCTAATATCTAAAAAAGCTGATCCTGGTAATCATCCTTTTGGGGGCTGCTGCTACGACCTTCATTGGATACTGGTTTGGGTTGCACTTCATTCCACGTGCCTTGCTTTGAGCTTACTTCGTCGCATATGCCGTCGGACTCAGGAAACTCGTCGATGAAACGACTGGCTTTTTCATGGCAGAAAAGAGGTCCAGTCACGGACGAAATCTAAACATCGTCAGTCAAAGAACGCGTGACAAAAATTCTGGCTCGGCTACTTCATCGAAAAGAGATGCTCGCCCAGGCCATTCAATTCATTATCGAGTCCGAGAAGCTCAAATCCATCGAACGGCAGACCTCGCCGCTGGGATTATCGCGCCGCGAAAACTCGGCAGAGCATAGCTGGACCCTCACCCTAGCTGCCACCGTCCTCATCCCGGCGGTCGCACCAGATCTTGATCAACTCCGCATCCTCCAAATGCTCATCATTCACGACATCGTCGAGGTCGATGCTGGTGATACCTTTTGCTATGGCGACCAAACTGGCAAAGCGGAACGCGAGCAAGAATCCGCAGAAAGGCTCTTCGGCCTTCTCTCCGAAAAAACCGGGAAGGAATTCCACCAGCTCTGGCGGGAATTTGAGGATAATGAAACCCCAGAAGCCCGCTTCGCCAATAGCTTGGACCGCCTCATGCCACTCATCCAAAACTACCACAACAAGGGCGGCAGCTGGATCCGGCACGGCGTGACCTACGAACAGGTCTATGATCGCAATCGACAAATTCAGAACGGACCACCCGAACTATGGAAATATACCGAAGCTCTCATCGAAGCAGCTGCGAACGAAGGGCTACTCCCGCGAGGATTCGAAGTCGAGCCACACAAAGGCTGATGTTTTTTTCCTCATATTCGCTTACCTCTTTTCCGACATCTTTATTGATACCTTCTTCGGGGTCAGGGAATGGCTCATGCTTAACGACTTATCCAGGACCAACCGTCGCAAACCGGACCTCGCCGAAGCACCCAACTTATTAGAGTCAGACAGACTCCCCCTCGTTTTTGATTCCGGCGAAGACACCACACTTCTCTGCAACGAATAGAACTTCCCTCTCCAAGATCGCGTCACCAGGAAGACTGTTCCGGTGTCACAAAGAGACGTACATCGCTTCGCCAACCGCGGCCTGAAAGGCCTCCGCAGCGCCTCTCTTAAACTTTCGTTAAGATCACGCTATACCCGAGAGTGACTTTCCATGCACCCTCGCGATCAGAAGGCGTCATCAAAAACTACCAGTCCCGTTCACTCTTGCCACCCATTCATTTTATGGCCCACTCAGAGTGAGAAGATCAGTATCTCTGGAAAGTCTTTCCAAACCCGATATCAACAGGCTTCCGGAGTGGAGGCAGGAGGCCTATTGAGTGCAGCGCGGGGGGGGCGAACCAAGCGATTCCTTTTGAGTCCGCTTTTTCCAAGGTCATATTGGGATCGAATTTTTTGATTTCGATCGTCTGGGCCCGAAGAACCGGGCCAAGGGAAAGAAGGCATGGGATGAGAAGAAAGAGTCCTTTCATGAAGCATTAATGAATTTACAAATCGTCGCGTCGGATGGCGAGGAATTCCGTTTATTACTGGTGCAGGGCGGAATCCCTGAGAAGCTCTCGAGAACATTTTTGCCCTTTTCATATTCGTGTCCAAATCCAACCGACTTTTCAACAAAGGATTCTTTGCACTTCTAATCACGCAATTATTTGGAGCAGTCAACGATAGCGTGCTCAAGCAGGTCATCATCCTGGCAGTGGCCTCCGGAGGAATCTGGGCCAACCAATTGGGCGATGGCGGCCAGGCTTATGTCGCGCTCTGTTTGACCGTGCCCTTTATCCTGCTCTCAGGAATTGCGGGGCAGGTTGCGGATCGCATCAGTAAAAGCCGGATCACGGTTATCGCAAAAATCGCCGAAGTCGGTATCGCAGCCCTGGCACTTGGAGCATTTTTTGCAGGCAATCTTTGGGCGTGTCTTGGCGCGATGGTTCTTTTGGCCACGCAGAGTGCATTTTTTGGCCCGGCCAAGTATGGCATGATCCCCGAGCTGGTAAACGAGAAGCACCTCAGCCAGGCAAACGGCTCGATCAACATGTTCACCAATCTCGCCGTGATCGGCGGAACCCTGGCGGCAGGGAAAGTTTACACCAGTTACTCATCGGGATTCCCGGGTGGTGAATCAGGTACACCCGTCGACCCAGCCATGCTCTGGATTCCTGGAATAGTCCTCGTCTCAATTGCGATTGTTGGTCTCTTGCCTTCTCTCTTGATTCCAAAACTCAAGTCCTTCGACCGATCCCTGCCCATAGACTTCAATCCCTTCCGCCCCTATGTGCAGGCCATCAAAGACATGGCTCAGTCCCACCTCCTTCTGGTAGCCATGGCGTGGTCTTTTTTCTACCTCCTCGGAATGATGGCCCTGCTCGTCCTTTCTGATTTTAGCGGGCTCTTACAAATCAGTCCGGAGATGAACAACAACCTTCTTGGGGTTCTCGGCATCACCATCGGAATTGGCAGTGTTGTAGCGGGTTTGATCTCAGGAAAACACATCGAGCCCCGACTCATTCCCGTTGGAGCCGTTGGGATGACCGTTTTTTTTGTCCTTCTCGGCCTTGTCCCGCTGAGTTTCTGGACAGTGGCCCTACTTCTGGGGGCAGCAGGACTTTTTGCCGGATTCTACATCGTGCCCCTGCAGTCCTTGCTGCAGCACCTCTCGCCTCCCGATGAAAGAGGACGATTCCTCGGAACCGCCAATGCCCTGTCCTTCGTTTTCAGCACAATCGGGGCTTTGTTGGTGCGACTTCTCCGCAATGATTTGGAAATGCCTGCTAACAGAGTCTTTCTTGTCATTGGCACCCTTGCGATTCTGGGATCAGGCGTTCTTTTGTGGAAAATCCGGGGACTTCTGGTCGATCCCTCTCTGCGAAAAAACACGACTGCGGACAAGAGCTAGAGATTTCAACCCGGCGAACTCCCGGACCATCGCTTGCTTTGTCTCATCATGCCGCATTTTTCTTCGGATGACGTAGGTGAAATAATCGACAACGAGGGGTTCCCAGACTTGGTTTGCGGGATCAATCCCCTAAAGTTTGGAGATTCTGAAAAATTTGTCTGCTTCCCCTGTCCACCAGCGTGAACAGTCAATGCTCACAGCTAAAAACCCCATCGACAAGGGAAGGGATTCACTTGGCAACGAGTTACTCGATGGAACCCGGCTGGCGCCCTATCCTTCCGCTAATTTTTGAAGTTCTTTCAAATCGAGCTTCCCTGTCCCGAGGTAGGGAAGTTGAGCTACTCTCAAAAATTGACCCGGCCTAGGCTTCCATAAATTGGGGATGGTCGCATCAGCAAGCTTCTTGAGAACCAGCTCAAGCAGCTCGTCATCCGCGGTATGCACGACCACGAGCCGCTCTCCTTTTTTTTCATCAGGAAGGCCGGTCACGGCGAAGATCTGTTCGTTTCGATCGGCCAAATCGTTCAGGGTTTCTTCAACATTCCCATGAGGAACCATTTCACCACCAATCTTGCTGAATCGACTCAATCGGCCTTCGATCCACAAGTATCCATCTTCATCAAGGCGGACAATGTCACCCGTGTCATACCAACCGTCTTTGAGCACTTCAGCGGTCTTTTCCGGCATACCAAGATAGCCCATCATCACGTTCGGGCCTCTGACTTTGAGCAAACCAGGTTCTCCCCGGGATAGTTCCTCCCCCGTATCCGGATTCACAATACGAGCCTCCAGGTTCCTCAGCAACCGCCCGATCGAACCCGGCTGATTGGTTTGCGTGTCATTCACGGCGATGCCGGGTGAGCACTCGGTCGCGCCATAAGCCTCCACCGGCAGACACCCGAATTTCTTCTCAAAAGCGTGGGCCACTTTCGGGGGAAGCTTCTCGGCTCCGACGACAACGAGTCTCAGCTTCCCGAGCTGCTCCGGCGTCAATCCACGAAGGTAGAACTGCAGAAAAGTCGGGGTGGCAATCATGATCGTCACTCCATTCTCCTCCGCCAGAGGCCCAATCACTTTAGACTCCATGGGATTAAAATGATAAACACACCCGAAACCCGCAATGGCGGGCCCGGCGATCGTGGCCATGAATCCGAAGGAGTGAAAAAATGGCAGCACGCCCAGCATGCGATCCTGCGACACGAATGAATAAACCTCACCCACCTGCGCCACATTGCTGATGATATTGCGATGACTCAACATCACTCCTTTGGGCTGACCCGTGCTTCCACTGCTAAAAATGATCGTGGCAAGATCATCCGGCTTGGCCTGCGAACCTCCCAATCGTTTGAGCAAGCCTTTTACCGAAGTGCACTTGGCCAGAAACCCTGCCCGTAATCTTTCCATCAATCGCGGTTCGGTGACGAGATCCTCAATGACATGAACGCGGACAGGGAGTTCGAGTTTGAGCCGCTTCATCAACTTTCCCGATACCACCACATCAGTGATTCCGCATTGCTCGAGACAAGAGACAATTCCTTCCAGCGACAAAGTGTAGTTTAAATTCACCGGAATTTTTCCCATCAACAAAGCCGCCCAATTGACCAACGTGCCACCGACGGAAGGTGGAACCAAAATGCCGACCTTCGACTGATTCGCCCAGATCGGTTGCAGCCTCCCGGTAAGAAAGAGCGCCTTGGCAAGAGCCTCGCCAAAGGTGACCCTGGCACCGCTCGAATCGGCTAGGGCCTGGTGGTCGCCGCTATCCCGGCAAGTCCGGATCAGTCTCTCCTGCAAAGTGGTTTCGCTCATTACTGGAGGATCCTAGCCCCAAATCAGCCTTCTTACCAATCGATAGATTTTAAGTTAACATCACTCTTATCAATATTTCCAGAAGTCGCTGCGAGAGTATCGAAAAAAGCCTCGCCCAGCAGGGAAGAAGGACTTTTGAAGAATTCGCGGGCTATTTGGAACGCTCCACGGTCAGGGTGAACGATTGCCCGGCCTCACCGGTTGGAAACCCAAACACTTTTAGGGATAAAAAGAAGGCGTGGACCGCAGCCTGCAATGGATCCGGCGGCGCACCACATAAAAAGCCCGCACTCCAAGGAGCGCGGGCTATCAAAACAGGGAGAGCGTCCGTCTCCTTTTAATAGCGGTAGTGCGCGGGCTTGTAAGGCCCTTCAACCGACACATCAATGTAGTCGGCCTGCTCTTGGGTCAGCTTGGTCAGCTTGGCACCAATTTTTTCGAGGTGAAGCTTTGCCACTTCCTCATCCAGCTCTTTCGGAAGCACTTCCACGCCAATCTCTCGTGAGTCCTTGGTCTCCCAAAGTGCAATTTGTGCGAGAGTTTGGTTGGTGAAGCTGTTGCTCATCACGAAGCTTGGGTGTCCGGTGGCACACCCAAGGTTCACGAGGCGACCTTCGGCGAGCATGTAGATGCTGTTGCCCTCTTTGAAGGTGTATTTATCAACCTGCGGCTTGATATTGAGCTTCTGGACTCCCTCAAGAGCCTCGAGCTTATCAATTTGAATCTCATTATCGAAGTGACCAATATTACAAACGATGGCCTGGTCCTTCATCTTTTCCATGTGCTCGGCGCGGATAATGTTGAAATTTCCGGTGGTGGTCACATAGATGTCACCCCAACCAAGGGTGTCTTCAACGGTGAGGACGCGGAAGCCTTCCATGGCAGCTTGCAAAGCACAAATTGGATCAACCTCGGTCACGACAACCTGGGCACCCTGGGCGCGAAGAGCCTGGGCACACCCCTTGCCGACATCACCGTATCCACAAACAACCCCGACCTTACCGGAAATCATAACATCGGTGGCACGCTTGATCCCATCAATAAGGGACTCACGGCAACCGTACAGGTTGTCGAACTTCGACTTGGTCACCGAGTCATTCACGTTGATCGCGGGGAAGAGAAGCTTCCCGTCCCGCTGCATCTGATAGAGGCGGTGAACGCCGGTTGTGGTCTCCTCGGAGACTCCTTTCAGCTCGGGAACCCAAGCGTGAAAAATGCCGGGCTGCTTGGCGTGAATGTCTTTGAGAAGAGCTTTGATCACGGCTTCCTCGGTCGAAGAAGCAGGCTCGTTGACCCAATCGGATCCATCCTCGAGCTCGTATCCCTTGTGGATGAGGAGAGTGGCATCACCACCATCATCGACAATCAACTGGGGACCAAGCGGAAGGCCTCCATCAGGATTGGGGAACTGCAGTGCCTGCCAGGTGCACCACCAGTATTCTTCAAGAGTCTCGCCCTTCCAGGCAAAGACAGGATATCCGGCCTCAGCCATGGCAGCAGCGGCGTGATCCTGCGTAGAAAAAATATTACAGGAACACCAACGAACATCAGCACCGACTTCACGGAGGGTCTCCATGAGAACTGCGGTCTGGATGGTCATGTGGAGCGACCCCATAACGCGCACACCATCGAGCGGCTTCCTGGGGCCATACTTTTCACGAGTGGCCATGAGGCCGGGCATTTCGTGCTCGGCAACATCGAGTTCTTTGCGACCGAAACCCGCGAGGCCGATATCTTTGACTTTGTAATCTGACATAATGATTTTTTGTTAAGAGGGTTTAGAGAGCGGCCTTAAGAGCATCGACCTTGTCGTTTTGCTCCCATGGAAGCGAAGCGGAGGAATACCCAAAGTGTCCGTAGTTGGTGGACTGACCGTAGATTGGACGGAGGAGATCAAGTTGCGCGACGATGTCGGCAGCCTTAAAGCTGAAGACTTTCTTCACCGCTTTCACTATCTTTTCCTCATCAACCTCGTTGGTGCCGAAAGTATTGACGTTGACGCTCACAGGATCGGGATAACCGATGGCGTAGGCGAGCTGGAGCTCGCACTCGGTCGCGAGACCGGCAGCCACGATATTCTTGGCAACCCAACGCGCCATGTAAGCTGCGGAGCGATCGACCTTGGATGGATCTTTTCCTGAGAATGCACCGCCGCCGTGACGGCCCATGCCACCGTAGGTATCCACGATGATCTTACGCCCGGTGAGTCCGGCGTCGCCCTCGGGCCCGCCGATGACAAAACGTCCGGTTGGGTTGATAAGATACTGGGTTTCGTCCCGCAAGAGCTCACCAGGGATAACTTTCTCAATGAGGTCGCGCTTCAAAATCTCGCGCATCTCCGGTGTATCGATTTCAGCGGCATGCATCGTGGAAACGACCACTGCAGTGACGCTGACAGGCTTGCCATCCTGATATTGCATCGAGACTTGCGTCTTGGAATCCGGACGGAGCCATGTGTGCACTCGATCCTTTCGAAGGTTGGTCAAGGCTTCACCAAGGCGGTGCGCGTAGGCCACTGGCGCCGGCATGAGTTCCTCGGTTTCATCGGCCGCGTAGCCAAACATGATCCCCTGATCCCCGGCTCCCTGCTCGGCAGTGTCCTTGTGATCGGCAACATCGGCGTCCACCCCTTGAGCGATGTCTTGCGACTGCTTACCGAGAAGGTTCATGAAGAATAGGCTGTCAGCATCAAACTTGGAAGTGTAGCTATAGTTGGTGTTGTCGGCGTAGGATTTGTCGTAGCCAATCTTGCGGACAGCCTCGCGGGCCACCTCTTCGTAATTGAACTTGGCACCCGTGGTGATCTCACCGGCCAGGGCAAGAACGTTGTCCTTCACAAGCGTTTCACAAGCAACACGGGACTTGGGGTCTTGCTCAAGGCAGGCGTCGAGGATAGCGTCGGACACGGTATCACAGACTTTATCTGGATGCCCTTCGGTGACGGATTCTGAGGAGAAAATGAAGCTTTTGCTCATGGGTCTGTATTTGATATCGTCGAATCGCGATTCGTTGATACGAAGTAATCACCCATTCTCATGCCGTCAATTCTCAATTCCCTCAAAATGATCTCCGACCCCACGCGGTTGCGCATTCTACTGCTGCTCGGAGACGAATCACTATCGGTCGCCGAACTCCAGCAAATCCTCGGCATGGGCCAGTCGCGGATCTCGACCCAGCTTTCCCAACTCAAGAAGGAAGGTCTGGTCACCGACCAGCGTTCGGGCAAAAACAACATCTACTCCGCGCTCATTCCGGCCGGCCTCGATCAAATCGTCCGAGTAGCCGGCCAGGAACTTCCCGAATGCGAGAAAGACCGCTCCTCGCTCCGCCATCTTCTGCGCAAACGCAAGGACCAGGTCCGGGCCTACTTTGATGAACTCGCCGGCCGATTCGGGCGTGAATACGTCCCCGGCCGCTCCTGGAAAGGCCTTGCCGAGGCTATGCTAAAAATCCTCAATTATGACGTCGTCGCCGATCTGGGCGCGGGCGAAGGCACCCTTTCCCAGCTCATCGCCCAACGCGCCAAAAAAGTCATCGCCGTCGATAACTCCGAAAAAATGGTCGAGTTCGGCCAAAAGCTCGCCAAGGAAAACAAGCTCCCAAATCTTGAATACCGTCTTGGCGATATCGAATCCCCGCCCATCGACGACTCGTCCGTCGACCTCGCCATTCTTTCGCAAGCCCTCCACCACGCCAAGCAACCGGCCAAAGCCCTCTCCGAAGCACACCGCATTCTAAAACCCGGCGGACGCCTCATTGTTCTCGACCTTCTGCAACACTCCTTCGAGAAGGCACGCGACCTTTACTACGACACCTGGCTGGGGTTTTCCGAAGTCGAGCTTGCCGAAATGATCACCTCGGCCGGTTTTAAAGATGTTGAAACCGCCATAGTTGACCGCGAGGAAATACCACCGAACTTTCAAACCATGCTTGCCAGTGCCGGCAAATGAATCTGCTGAAACACATCTGCCTCGTCCTGGCCCTCGTCTTCAGCGGGTGCAGCCAACCCCGGACAGAACCGCCCGCTCAACCTGTCGTTGCCGCCCCGCTGCCCCCGATTCCCCAAATACCTCCAAACCCGGCAATAGCGCCCAAGGTAGCTCCCTCTCAACAGACTCCAACAGTCACACCCAGACACCCGCTCAAAGTCCGTACGGCCTCGCTGAACGGGACCAAATTTACCGCCGTCACCTTTGATCGACGCGACTACTTCCTCAAAGTCATTGATCAAAAAAACGGTCCCGGATCACGATTCGAAAGCGCGCAGGCAGCGGGTTCGGGAAGTATTGCAGCCATCAACGGAGGATTTTTTAACCCAGACGGATCCCCGCTCGGACTCGTCATCAGTGGAGGAGAAGCACGAGGTTCATTCAACTCGGCCTCCTTCCTTGGCACCGGGATTCTCGATGGAAAAAATGTCACGCTCGCAACCCGCGAGAACTACCAACGCTCCACCGAACTCCTCCAAACCGGCCCCCGGCTGGTCTGGGACGGCGAGAGCCTCACCGGGCTCTCCACCACCAACGAGCGACCCCGCTCGCTTATGATCTGGGACGGTAAAAACCACTTCGGCCTCGTCCACACCGACACCGCCACCCTCAAAGGCCTTTCAAACAACCTCAAAGCACAACCGCTCTCCGGCTTCGACGTCAAATACGCCGTCAACCTCGATGGCGGAACATCGTGTGACCTGTGGGTCTCGGAATCCGTCCCCAGCGGAGGCTTCAGCAAGAACTCCTTCTTCAGAAAAAAGGCGAGGAATTACCTCGCCCTGCGGGAACGCTAGAAGACTCCTCTTCTATCACTACTTCGACCACTTTTTCCAAACGCCGTCGATTTTCTCAACCGATGGCAGCTCTCCGTCGAGGATCAGGAATCCATAGTCGAGCTCAAGCGACCCACCCTTCTTAATCTCCTTCTCAAAGAAAGCTCCAAAGCGACCGTAGTCGCGGTAAGCAGAGTGCACGGTTCCCTTCGGATTGCTCGAAGCATTCATGTGCACTACACCATACTGCTTTCCGGCAAGGGTGTAATTTTCGGCCGCCCAGGGAAGATCCTTCACGCCCTTCACCTTGGTCACGCCGTTCGGAAAGAGATACTTGGTCTTCTTCTTATCAACCTCGTTTGCCGGGCGGTACTGCACACCGGCGTGTTCGGGATCACCCTTCAAAAAGACATCTCCATCAACAGGCCTCAGCTTCGTGTGAAAGTCAATCATCACCCGTCCGCCGTGCACACCCTCGCTCACGGTAAATGTCCGGGCCTCTTCCAAAAACGGCTCCTCTTTTTCATCCATCCAATGGGTCACCGAAGTGAAGGTTGCAGATCCGTCCTTCACCTCCTGCTTTGAAAACTTCTGGTGAACAATGTCACCTCCTTTCATGTGCCAACGGTCATAGCTCTTGCCGTTCGCCTTGATCTTGCTCCAACCGATAAAAATTCCCCGGTGGTGCGTAAATTGTCCCCCCGGCCCCTTGGTTATCGGCATCTTTCCCTCGGCATCAAAGACGTGGAGATACGGCTTGTAAGTGGCATGATGTTTCTCCGGCGTTGAAGTATCATGCTCATACATGTAGCGCACGATGACCTTGCCATCCGAAAGCACATCAAGGTGTTTCCCTTCGGTATCCTTGATTTCAAGCGCGCCCAAAACAGGTATTGCCAGACAAGGCGATGTCAAAAGTATTTTAACCATGGCTATCATACTGTCTGACCCCCAGAATATTTCAATGAGAGAACTATTCCAGAACCTCTGGAATGGGAGGAGGCGCCACCGGCCGCACCTTACGACCATTGAGAAGGGCGCCAATCCAAGTGTAACGAACAGCGTATTCGTAAACCAGTAGCAGAACTGCGGTGACTCCACCAATGACAATGACGATCTTAAAGACCAGAGGGATCTCCCAACTACTAATCAAAATTTGCACCGCAACCATCACCGGAAGATGTGCCAAATAGAGCCAGTAGGAGGAGTCTGACAAGTATCGTACTTTAGGCCGGCCATCGCTCATAAATCTCCGGAACAACCCCATCATCCCAACAATCGTCAGCCAGCAAAAACAAGCCGCTCCTAGAGACCCCAAGGTCGGCTCACTCTTCACCCACATTCGTCCCCACCACCAAAACGGAAGTGACACAACCAACCATGCCCACCACTTCTCGCCCACCCGCTTCTCCCAAAAGCCCCGACCAAAACTGAGGGCTCCAAAGAAGAAGAAAATGCCATAGTAAGCCAACTTAATCGGCCACGGGAAGATTCCCGCCGAAGTCCCGGGGCCAAACTGTCCGGGCATCAAGCTCTGCAACCACCACGTCAGCGGGATCAGCCAAAGCAAACATCCCGGCACACTAATCAAAAAATCAGGCAACCTTATTCCAATTCGTTTCGCGATCAGAGCAACCGGAACAAAAACCAAAAGAAGCCACAAGAGATCGTAAAGGAACCAAAGGTGATGAAAGACGGGCCAAAAGACACCCGCCCAATACCAGGAAGTATCAGTCTCACCGTCCCCTTCGGCGCCTGCTTCTTCGAGCACCCCTACCAGTCTTTCCCTTGCCAGCTCATGCTCATCCGTTACCTCAATCTGGAAGTGCTCTGCGATTGCTTTCACAAATTCAAAATCAGCCTTAGCTGCCTGCATCGCCGTCGACCCTTTGGCATCCTTCGCCGAAACATCCGCTCCCGCCTCCAGCAGCACCCCTGCCACATCCTCTCTTCCAAAGAAACAGGCCGAGATCAAAGCCGTCCCACCATCCATTGCTCGCCCCTCCAAGTCAGCCCCTTGCTCCATTAAAAGTTCTGCCATCTCACGATCACCGGCAATCGCAGCGAGGTGGAGTAAAGGGGTCCCGTTGCCATTCCTGCTGTTAGGATCTTTCCCATCCTCCAGTAACGCCCGAACCTCTTCCACATCGCCTCGCAAAACTGCCGCCGGCAAATCTTCCCCCATCTGAGTCGAAAGCTCCACCCGCTCTTTCTTCACCTGCTCGCCCCAGACCCATAGCCCCGCTATCGACGGGAAAACAATGATCACTCCCAGAATCAGCGGCACCCCGATCCGCAAAAGCCTTTGCTTTACCAAGCCTCCCATCCCTCTTTTCCGCCACATCATTGCCGTAAGAAATCCGCTAACCAAAAAGAAGAGCGACATCCGAAATCCGTGAATCCAATCGATAAGTGGCAGCAGAATTTCGGGCGCAGATTTCACATCGACAGCCAGCCATGCCCCCATCCCGGCGAACGAAAGCACTCCGTGCAACACGAGTCCCAGCAACATCGCCACGCCACGAAGACCGTCTAAAAAGTGATATCTTTCATTTGCCATCGGTAGTTACTTGATCGAGCCAGAGCCCGAAAAGCGAACACTATTTTACTTACGCAATTTTATTTGGCCTGCACCAACTCGCAACTTTAGGGCCCCCACCGCTTTTTCCTCCAAATTTCTGTTCGCTTTTCCCAAACTGCTGCGATTTCTCATTAAACCGTGCCTCAAACGGATCACCAACTCCTCAAACAGCACATGAGCAACCCATCCGGGCAAGCTCTGGGCACCCTCGTGGACCGTCACCTTCCTCTCGTCCACTCCGTGGCCCGCCGCATCACCGCGAACCCAGAAGCCGCTCGCGATATTTCCCAAATTGTCTTTCTTCGCCTCGTCAAAAAAGCCGCCAAAATCCCCGACACCCTCCCTCTCACAGCCTGGTTCCACCGCGAAACCCATAGCGCGTCAGTCGATCACGTTCGCTCCGAAGTCCGACGCCAAAAACGCGAACAAACCGCCGCCGATCTCGATGCCATGAAAGCCTCCTCCGAACCCTGGAATCAACTTGCGCCCGAAATCGATGGCGCCATTGATGAGCTCCCCGAAAACGAGCGCACCCTCGTCCTCCTTCGATTCTACCAAAACAAAACCTACCCGGAAATCGCCCGCGAACTTGGTATCAATGGCGACGCCGCCCGCATGCGCGCCAACAGGGCCCTCGAGAAGCTGCACGCCATTCTCTCCAAGCGTGGCATCACCACCACCTCCGCCCTTCTCGCCTCCACTATTCCCACCAACGCGGTCTCCCCGGCACCCGCCAGCCTTGCCAACGCCATCACGAGTTCAATTCAAGCCACCGCTGCCACCACCGGAGCAATCGCTTTCGTCAAAGGTCACCTTCTAGCGTTGGTATCTCTCACCATCGGAATCGCAGCCGTCACGACCCAGCAAATTAAGATCAACAAACTCAAAGAAAAACAAAGAACTCTTGTTTCCAAGCCTTCTCCAGGCAGCCTTTCCAATCGAAGCTTCACAACCTCCAAATCCCAAAAATTCACCTCCTTTAGCGAGCCCGATCTCCTCGCCATTTTCGCCAACCCGGACCCCGCCGAGCGACTCCGGCTCCTCCAAGCCTACTCGCTCGACCTCCCGACCGATCGCATTCCGGAAGCCCTCGAACTTCTTCGCAGCAAGACTCCGGATTGGGATTCGGAATCAAAAATGCTCACCCACCTTCTACTCACCCGCTGGGCCAAGACCAATCCCAAAGCCGCTTTCGCCTCGCTGGATGAAGCGCAATTTTCCCTCGAACGAGGACACTCTCTCAGCATCCTTTCCGCCCTTGCCGCGCTCGATCCCAAACACACCGCCGACTGGCTCACCTCCCCCTCCAACACCCGGGCCTACTACCCTCTCGTTGGCCACATTCTCTCCGGAACCATTGCCAAAGAATGGGCTCGCCAAGACCCGCAAGCCGCCCTCGATTGGGCCCGCACCCTTCCCGAACAGCAACAAGCCGGAGCCTACTCCGGAGTGCTCGGGACCATCGCCGCGACCGACCCGCAAAAAGCCGCAGCCCTCGCTCTGACTTTAAAAACAGGCGAAGCACGAAGTCACATTCTCGATGAAATTGCCAAATCATGGGCACGACATTCACCCGAAGAAGCGCTCACTTGGGCCTCCTCACTCGAACCCGGTGAAAGCAAAACCGCAACCTCTTTTGCCCTGAAATCTTGGTCTGAAACGAATCCAGAAAAGGCGGCAGAATACTTCGACAAAAATCCCAACTCCGCCCATCTCGGGCTCATCGCCACCCAGTGGGCGCAAAGGGACCCGGAAAGCGCCGCCCATTGGATTCATTCCAAACCAAGATCACCTCAACGCGACGACGCCCTTGCCAAAACCCTCTGGAATTGGACCACGCAGACGCCCAAAGCCGCCACTGCATGGATCGAAGCCCTACCCCAAGGATCCTCCCGCGATCAGGCTATCGCAGGCCTCACCACCGCCGCTGTTGAATTCGATCCTCGCAGCGCCCTCGAATGGTCGCTAAAAATCTCCGCCTCATCGTTTCGCGACGAGTTGTCCCGGCACACCTTCGAAACCTGGAATCGCCGCGATCCCGAAAAAGCCCGTCGATGGGCGGACGAAAATCAATTTCCCCTCAACAAATAAACCAAGGTTACGCCATGAAACGCTTTCTTGCCGGATTCATTCTCATCACTTTTTCCATTTTGGGTGTCTGGCTTCTTCCCGCCCGCGATCGAAAGAACACCTCTGGTGACCAGTCAGCCCCTCTCCCCGCCAAAGTGGGCCATCCCTCCTTTCTCAGCCCTCACTTCAGGCCTATCGTCCTCCACCACAACCGCCTCTTCGTCGCCAACACCCCGGCCGATACCGTTGACGTCTTTGACGCAAATTCAAACAAACTCCTCACGCGCATCCCCGTTGGCACCGACCCCATCAGCATCGCGATCCGACCCGACGGCCTCGAGGCCTGGGTCAGCAACCACATCTCGGATTCCATCAGCGTCATCGACACCGATCCCGGGAGCCCAACGCATCTCCACGTCATCGACACCGTGCAAGACATGGATCTCGAAAAACGTTCCACCAATTTCGACGAGCCCGTCGGCATCGCCTTTGGCAGCAATCAAAAAGCCTACGTCGCCCTCTCGTCAGAAAACAAAATCGCAGTCATCGACGTCGCCTCCCGTAAGGTCACCAGGCACCTCTCCATCCCCGCCCAGGATCCCCGCGCCATCACCGTCCGAAATGGAAAACTCTACGTTGTCCCCTTCGAATCCAACAACAAGACCCAGCTCTCCGGCGGGTCTAAAATTGATGGCGACCTCGTCACCTTCAACGCCCACGAACACTCCATCGCCCATAACAACGTCCTCTCACTTGGACACGTCGTCGACATCGTCAAACACCCCGACGTCCCCGACAAAGACCTCTTCGTTTTCGACACCGAAACCGATCAACTCATCGAAACCGTCGAGACCCTTGGCACGCTTCTTTACGGCCTCGCTGTCGACTCAAAAGGCTCCGTCTTCGTCGCCCAAACCGACGCACGCAATCACATCAATGGACGCTCCGGAACGAAAAAACACGGACTCGCCCAACTCCAAAACCGTGCCTTTCTCAACCAAATCACCCGGGTCGATTTTGAAAAAGATACCGCCAAGGATTCAAGCATCATCAACCTCGAACCTCTTCCCTCCGAAAAGATTATTCCACAGGAAGCCTTCGCCACGCCCTTCGCCATCGAGATCAGTCCCGACGACAAAACTCTCATCGCCACCGCCGCCAGCTCGGACAAGGTTTTTACCGTCGACACCGCCAGCGGCAAAGTCATGGGTCACGTCAGAGTGGGTTCCGTCCCCCGGGGCATCGCCCTCCGATCCAGCGAAAACGGCACACCCTCTCAAGCCTGGATTCTCAATGCCGTGGAAAACTCCGTGTCACTCGTCGATCTCTCCAATCTGCAAAAACCTGTCGTAAAATCCACCACCCGGCTCGACGACCCCACCCCCGCCCCCTTCAAGCGCGGCCGCATCGCCTTCAATAACGCCAACGCCTCCAGCACCCGAACCTTCTCCTGTGCCAGCTGCCACCCGGATGGACACACCGACCAACTTCTCTGGGTTCTCAAAACACCCATTGTTTCCGGTGGCAACCAAATCCAGCCTCGCTCCACCATGCCGCTTCGCGGACTTCGTGACACCGAGCCCTTCCACTGGGACGGCATTCCCGGCGATCCCTATGGCGGAAACAACAGTGCCAATGTCCGCGGTCACATCCCACCAAATGTCGACGGCTCCAGCCCCGATAATGCCCTTCGCCATGTCGTCGACGGCGCTCTAAAATCCACCATGGCCCTCGGCGATACCGCCACCGGCAGGGGCGACCTGCTCGACCGGAACGAGCGCTACTACATGACACGCTTTCTCCTCGCCATCCCCTATCCTCCTGCCCAAAAGCGAGCCTACACCAACGTCCTCTCAAAGCGCGCCGAAGACGGGTTCAAACTGTTCAACATTAAAGGTAACCACGAAGGCAAACCACAACCCAACGTGTGCGGCGACTGCCACCGCATGCCTTTCCTCGTTTCAACCAACACCCCGGGCACCGGAATGGATGCACCAACCTGGCGGGGAGCCTACGATCGCTTCCTCATCCTTCCACAAGGCCGGCTCAACATCATCAACTTCGATTTTTACCGCAACATCGCCGAAAAAGGGATTCCCGAGAAGGACCTCTGGCGCGTTTCCTGGCTAAGCAAACCCCGCTTCGACCCCGTCTGGGAAATGGTCCTGGAAGGCAGCACCGGCTACTCCGGCACCTTCGCAAGACAGCTCACCCTCAACCGGAAAACCGCCAGACAAGACCTCACCCGGGACCTCCTCCCCGCCCTCGAGGCCTCCGCCTCCGAGGAAGCTGTCGTCCTGCAAGTCGATGCCCTCCTCGATGGACAAGATCTCACCCTGCAATTTCAAAACAGTCGCTACATCCAAATCGACGGGACCCGTCAGGGATTCACTCGCGACCAATTAATCTCTCTCGCACAAGAGGGGAAATTCCTCGGAACCTTCACCGCCCGCCACGGAGCCCACTCCGGTTTCTTCATCCCTCAACCCGCCCTCTGGACCCTCAGCCCCATTCACGAGCAAAGCGGCCGACAGCAATTCCCGATTCTCGCAGACGGAAACCAAACCATGACCGTGAATGCCCGGCACGTCACCGAAGACGCCCATGTCATCATCAACGGTCGCCGTGCCCAAGCTTCGATCAAGAAAGGCACGGCTGAAACCATTGCCATCACCCTCGACTCACTTCCCCCCAACGGCCTTCACTTTCTTCAAATCCAGAACGCCCAGGGACTCTTCAGTAACGACTTCATTTTCCACGTTGCCGAAAAAGCAGAAGACGTCAGAACCTCTCCCGGAAGCGACCCCGACCAACTCCGAAACCTTCTCGAAAGATCCATCGCCAGCGGCAGTCTCACGCGGGTCAAAAGGCAGCTCCAACTCGGCGCTTCCGTCAATCGACTCCATCAGGAAAATGGCATGACGCCTCTCGCGAGCGCATCTCTTCATGGACATCCGAAAATTGTTACCCTTCTTCTCGAGCACAAGGCAGACATCAAAAAGCCCAACCGCGATGGTAACACCGCCCTCCACACCGCCGCCTTCATGTGTCGCAGCGGAATCGTCAAAACCCTTCTCGAAAACGGAGCCCCCGCCACCCTGCGCAACCATCGACGTGAATTGCCCATCGATGTCGTCTCCGGGGACTGGAGTAGACCTCTTGGTGACCTCTATCGATTTCTAAATACCTTCGTCGCCAACAAAACCAAGCTCGAGGAATTACCCGCCCAACGGAAAGAGATGACCACCCAACTTCGTAATCTTACGGGCGAGTAGTCTTCCGCTTTTCAGCTCAAAACCCCATCTTTCCCAAACCGTGAAAAAAAACATGCTTCACCATCTCATTTGGGCACTCGTGGCCATCACCACTTTTGTGGTGGGTTCAAAAATCAATTCCTCCAATCCTGAGCAATCTGCCGGAGCAAAAGAGGGCGGGATAAACAGCCCGGGCAATCGTCGAGCCGAGACTTCGGGCGAAGACGGCTCAACCCGACGCGCGAAGTCAACCCGTTCCAAATCACGAACCACATCTGAAACGAAAGAGAATGCCCCTCTCACTGATGAAGGCATTGCCGAACTCGGAGCCATCTTCAAAGAAGGCAACCTCATCGAGCGTAGGCTCGCCTTTGCGGAAATGCTGAAACAACTCACTCCGGAAAATGCCCGGCAAATGCGCGAGCAGATCGCCCACATGCCACAAGACTCTGCCGAATTCCGCGAGTTCCATTATGCCTGGGGGGCCATTGCCGGAGATGAAGCCATCATACACGGGAAGGACACTCCCAAGCGCGATATGGCCGCCGCCCTCGCGGGCTGGGCTTCCGAAGATCCTCAATCAGCCATGGCCTACTTCGAAAGCCTGACACCCGGGGAACAAAACGACGGCGCCCTCATGAAGTGGGGAGCCGCCTTCGGACTCGCCGACGCCGACCCGCAACTCGCCGCCGAATTCGCCATCGAACGTTCACAAAACGGTGACAAGGACGCCGGTAAAATGATCCACATCGCCGCCGCTGCCGCTATGAAATTCGGGGACCGCGAAGAGGTCACTCAATGGGCCAACAACATCCCAGAGGGAGACCTGCAGAACACCGCCTTTCAAAAAATTGCCGGAGACTTCGCCAAGGAGAATCCAGCCGAAGCGGTCGATTGGGCCAACAGCCTTCCCGAAGGCGAAGGCAAAAATCACGCCGTTGGAACTTCTTTCCACCACTGGGCCAACCGCGACCCCAGGGAGGCGGCCAGTGCCATCAATTCACTCCCCATCAATCAGCAGGATGCCGCGACTTATGGTTACGCCACCAGCGTCGTCCACAAGGAACCTGCTGCCGGAGTCCAGTGGGCCGCCAACATCAAGGATCCGAATGATCGCACCAATGCCATGGTCGATACGGGCCGTGTCTTTTACCGCAGAGACCGCGAAGCCGCGCAGGAATGGCTTGCAAACTCCAACCTTCCAGAAGAAGCAATCCAGCGAATCACCGGCGAAAAGTAGAACCTCCAAGACCTCTTTGCAGGTCACATATGAGCTAAAGTCCCACAATGATGAAAGTGAGAATTTTTGTTCCCACCCTTTTCGCGGGCTTCATCCTCGTTTCGTGTGATCAACCACAATCCACACCGTTCCCCCAAGCCACTGCTCCAAAGCAAAGTGCGACAAACAAGACGCCCCTAGAGAATGGGAGGCATAGGCCAAGTGGGCTGACGAGAAGCATCCCACCGGCGATGGCCAGGGACATCGGCCTGATGTTGGCTCGGATGAACGGGTATACGCTCTCGGCACCCAACTCGGATTTTCAGACAGCCAAGGACACGGACCTGACATCAAATCCGACGAGTGGCGCCGCGCCGTGGAGAACAAGTTGCAGCTCTAATTCAATAAGAGCTGATAAGGAATAAGAGCCATGTCGCTCTTATTCGCCTGAAGAAAGAAAGAAGCTGGTTTCCACGTTTAGAAGCTGGATCCGTTTCTTTTGCCATGAAAAAATCTTACCTTGTTCACGTGTTATGGGCTCTGGTTGCTGTTGCTGCCTTTGCCATCGGTTCCAAAAAAGCCGGCCCGGCGACCAGTGATGAATCTGCAAGCGCAGAGAGAGGAAGCGCCTCGGGCAGCAGCCTTTCCAGCCGATCAGTCCGAACCAATTCCAGCCGCCCCGGAAATTCGCGCTCCGTCAGCCGGAGTCGTGACATCACCGCGACAGGAGAAACCGGAAGCGGCACACTCTCCGAAAACGAAATCCGCCAAATCGGAATCGAGCTCAAAGCAGCCAAAACGCCCCTCGAACGCCGGGAACTTTTCAATCAAATCCTCGCCAACCTGACGCCCGAGAATGCCAAACTCATGCGCGAGCAAATCATTCATCTCGACTCGAACAGCTCCGAGTTCCGTGACTTCCATTATCAGTGGGGTGCCATCGCCGGCAAGGAAGCAGTCCTCAATGGAGCTGAAACTCCCGAGCGGGACATGGCGACCACCCTCGCGGGTTGGACAGCTTCGGACCCCGACGCCGCGCTTGCCTACTTCAACAGCCTTGAGCCCGATGCTCAAAACGGCAGCGGGATGAAGTGGGGAGCCGTCTACGGATTGATCGATGCCGATCCCAACCTTGCCGTTCGCTTCGCCATGGACCGACAGGAAGCGGGCGATCGCGAAGCTTCCCGTCTCATGGATCTCGTCACCCGCCAGGTCATTAAGAGCGGAAATCCCGCCGAAGCGGCCAACTGGGCCACCGCCCTGCCCTCCGGAGAAATGCAGGATGCCGCCATCCGCCGGGTTGCCGAGGAATACGCTGAAGATGATCCGATCGCCGCGCTCGATTGGGCCAACACCCTTCCGCAAGGAAACGGCAAAAACCGGGCTATGCGCGAATCCTTTTCCGAATGGGCACGAGCGAATCCACAAGCCGCCGCTGATCGACTTGGCTCAATGAGCGCATCACCTGAACGCGACTCAGCCACTTATGGCTACGCCACCCGTGTCGCCTGGGAAAATCCCGCCGCGGCAGTCGAGTGGGCCAATACCATTTCCGATGAAGGCACCCGCGCCAACGCCCTCATGGAAACCGGTCGGGCCTACTTCCGCAAGGAACCTGATGCCGCCAAACAATGGCTCTCCAACAGCGGCCTCAACGAAGAGCAACAAAAGCGCGTCACCTCCCGCGACCGACGTCGCTAGTAAACCGGGCCACGGAACAGACGGCCTCTCAAGCTCCCTGGACCGGGAGTGATCTCTCCAAGACTTCTGCGGCTGCGTTGAGGGAGTCAACCAACTCGGCCACTTCATTTTGGGAATCAGATTTCCGCGTCCCCAAGCGATCAAAAGCAGCCTCGACCTTGGGCAGCGGAAAGCACGACAAGGCGGCGGTGAGCCGATGCCTCAGCTTTGCAGACACTTCTTCGATTTGGGCGCTGTGAGCGGAAGTGAGTTCGGCCGCCGCCTCACGAAATTCCTTTGCCATCGACTTGGCCAATCTCGCCGCCTTTTCAGGACTACCGGGGTGGACACTCTTCAACTCCGATGAAAAATCAGGCTCAAGACTCCTCTTCAAAATCGTAAGGACGGCCTCCTTGGTATACGGCTTGAGGAGCACACTCCCGATCCCCGCCTCCTGCGCGCGACCGTCATGTGCTGCCGAAACCTGGGCGGTCACCAAAACCATGGGAACCCCCGGCATCTCTTCCCATAATTTTCT
>Ga0213866_10000606_pt1 | contig 28161 bp, 35 predicted proteins | sample PICome_11_FD_160079 | JGI IMG/M metagenome (GOLD analysis project Ga0213866, IMG submission 160079) | Coastal seawater microbial communities near Pivers Island, North Carolina, United States - PICO284 | ecosystem: Environmental > Aquatic > Marine > Coastal | place: USA: North Carolina... | reverse complement strand
ATTCAGTGATTGGTTTTTCACCTGCAGCAAAGTAAGCAAGTACAATCAAAACAGTAATAAGGATAGCAGCGGTAGCAGCAAATACACCAGCACCACGCATAAACTCTTTGAGAGCATACTTATCTTCTTCAGTCATTGAAACTCTCCATACATTTCTAACCATCCTTTGTTGATGAGATCAAAGAATGTTGGTTCACCAAATCCTAATGGCATAGGATCAAATCTTTCATCAATTGTTAGCCACCAAGTGTCATACCAGTCACCACCAAGTTTGAAACGGAGAGAATCTAATTGTTCTTCAGTCATTGAAACTCTCCTGAAATTGTTTCCAACCTTCATCAAGTTGTTTCTCTGCCCATCCCCATTGTCCGTGCTCAAATCCATCAATCTGGGCACATTCAATCTCATCTTGGATGAGACGACGGAGCATTGTAATTTGTTCGTCAGTCATAATTCGCAAATACCTTCAAAGTTCTTCCATCGTCTTGAAGACTTACTTGGACATTAGAACATCCATAACGGATGTATTCTCGGTTTTTACCAATCACCTCAACACGGGTGACATCTGGATAATTCTTTAGAAAATCACCATTAGGCATTTGAATGTCTTCAGTCATAAGAAGTTCCTCTTCTGGTAGATTATCAAATGCATCAGAAATGTGTCCGTATTCTTCAGTCACGCTGGATAACTCCCAGAATCAATATCAATATCAATACGATCCCATTTCCAAGTTCTGGATAAAATATCTATATCCATTCCAAACTTAAACACCCAGAATAAAATACTCAACATTCCGTTAGATCCAACTGATAAGTGAGCATAAGGCCAGGATGGATAGTCATTCCAACTTACAGATACTTGGAGTAGTGACCAACCTTTAATAGTAAAGATTTGAACATACCAATCATGTCCAAAGTCATAACGATATTTAAAGTTGATGAGTTTCATCATGATACTCCATTTGCACTATCTTCAAATTCTTCTACGGTGCCCATAGGACCTTTTTTGAGTTGCGCCCACTCTTCATCACGAACTTTCCATTCCTCAAACTTCTTGTCCAGGTCCTCATCCATGGTCAATTCATACTCTTTACAGACCTTACGTTGGTCTTCTTCATTAGTGTAATCATTGAAGACCAGTGACATAGCACCAGAACGAATAGATGCTGGAGTCATACCTACACAGAGCATGAACTTCTCAAACAGTTTGAAATACTGTTTGGCATTGAGATCAGCAGCAGGTGCAGTGATCAGGTAATGCTCTTCAGGAATGTAATCATCAGTATCCCATCCATAAGAGGGAGTGAATGTAGAGTCAAACTTAAATTGTACTTCTGCTTCATACGTCATCGGAAGTCACCTCACCACGAAGTTCTGCGAGTTTTGCAGTTGCAAAACATTCTACCATAGTCCAGTAAAGTTCACCACTCATGGGGAAATTTTCATGGCAGAAATATTCTGCGGTGTCTTCATGGAGTTCCCAGAGAGATTTGATAGTCTCGCGGTCAGTGATCATTGGTCATTTGATTGGTACACATCCATAGTACACGATGGGATTCGGTTTGTCAACCGATAAATCCAGACTCCTCGAAGGTCTTTGACATACTGTAATATTTTGAGGGATTTTTGAATGTTTTATTCAAATCAACTTTACCTTCTTTCGATAGATTCAGATATGCTGCAAATTCTTTGTTTTGTTTAATAGTTAAATGATTCGGTCTTTTATCTCTATCTTCATCCAAAAATTTTGAAGAAAATTGCATCATGTCCTGTTTTTGTATATTTCCCATTCCCACAAAACTTTTTTTTAATTTTGTTCCTACCATTTGAATTTCATCCATGGTTGATATGTTGATACAATCTGGTCTCCTTAATTTAACACTATCTCTCATAGCAAAAACACTTATAAAATTTTTATCTGGATACAATTGGCAATTTTCTTTTTCATTAGATATAAATTTTTTTAGATCATCGGTGAGATTTGAATTATATTTTTGTCTATGGAGGTTAAAAGTATCTTTTATGTCCCAATGTGGTTGAAAACTGGTGTAATGTATTAAATCACTGCGAAGAGTATTAAATATACTGTTTTTTGTTGAAATTAACCAACTCCTATCATGAGTTGTCCAAAAAAAATATACTAAATCAAATTTTTCGTGAGTCTCTAAAAACTTATGGTATGAATACGCTACTGAACTTCCGGAAACACCAAAGAGAGTAATTTCCGCTTTCATCAATTTTTCAAGATAACTAGGCCAACCGTCATGTCGATGTGCAAAACTATCTCCATACACAGCTACCTTGGTCATTCAAATTCATCCAAATCTAAGTCTTCTAAAGTTCCAATATCCGACTCTAATTCTTTAATATCATTATTTATTGCACCTCTACCTCTCCTATACGCCCATGCTTTGCTTTGTTTGCTATCTCTTATTGTTCTTAATGTTCTAGCTTTAGTAATGTAATCATTAATCTTTGGTATATTTGTATTTTTTATTGACTCCAATTCAGATTCGGCGGTTGAAATTGCGGCATCAGCAGCGGCACATGTACCAGCACTCGGAGCTAACGCACTAGTTCCTGTATAAGCAATACCTGTCGAAGGAGTCGTTACGCCAACCCCACTTAATGTAGTTAGTGTTTGTCCTTCATTTGCATAAGTAAAAGTATATCCAACAACACTGGTTCCCCCAACACCTCCGAGAACAGGTACATTTATTCCTGGCCAAGACTCATTTCCTTCATAATAGAAAGCAAATCCAGCACCAACAGACGGTTCTGGATCAACATCTTCTGTATAAGTCTTTGTTACATCTGGACTTCCATTGTTAATCAATGAGATTACGTGTCCATAACCAGTTTTGTTTGAGTCTTTAACAAGTCCAACTTCTACAGGATTTTCTCCATTTGTAACTGGGTCAAAGTTTTCTGCACTACCTGTTTGCCTCACTACAAAGAAGTTATCATCATCAGTTCCACTTGCAGAAGTTTCGCTTATAAAGATTGTTGGATATGAAGTATAAATTCCAACGTTGAAAATGGATTCACTTGTGGAAGCTATTGCGGGTTTACTTAGGATTATTGATGTTGTATCAATTTCGAAAGTAGTTGCAACTCCTAGAGTGTTAATGCCAGATATGGAGATAGTAGTTGTACCGAATCCAACAACCACACTATCAGTAGAAGTAATTCCTGTTCTCCATATTGGATCTCCAGTGTTTATTCCCGAAGTAGTGTTGACGCCTGCATATGCAAGAATTGTTGATCCAAAAGAAATAGATCCACCAAATGTCGTACTTATTCCCAAAAGTGAAGTTGATCCAAATCCAACTACTTCGGGTAAATCTCCAACTGTAAAGATAATTGGCAGTTCAATAGAATCTGTTATAGTATCTCCAGTCTGAATTCCTGATAAGATTCTAAATCCAGTTGAATCTGTAGTTGAGTCCAATAAGACCATATATGTACTACCTATTCCTACAGAAGCACTGGGAATTTCTTTTACTGCACTAGATCCATAATCACGATCTTTCGGTCTTTTATAATATTTTGCTCCATAGTAATTAATTTGTCTGTATTCTGATGGTATCTTCTCAGTCTTATAAGTAGAATAGTTTTTACTGAAAGGATTTCCGAGAGTATCAATCCCACTTACAGTTTTAGTAGATTGCAATACCCAATGTAAATCATTTTTACATCCAATATTTACTCTGTTTCTATATGCATCTTGAACAGAAGTAATTTTTGTGTTTATTTCTTGGATTGGTGTGGGTATTTTTTCATCTATATTCAATATGAGTTCAGAATACATATCCAAATCAAGATCAAGTAATAATAATAAATCATTAATTTGTTCATACTGTTGTTTTTTCGACTCAATTTCACTCTTCATGGAGTCAATAATTCTTACAGTCTTCTTAGATGATGTTGAAGTACTTAGTCCTAAAGCTCTTTGAATATAAACCGAAGCATCGGAGACTCCACTAGTAGTTGATAGTGAAGCTGTAGTACCTATTCCTGTAGCCATTATCTATTGACTCCTATAAAATCTTGACCGGGATAATCCTTTGGAGATTCTCCTTCATACTCTACTATTAATTTATCTAGATCACTTCTTTCAGCCTGAATGGTATAATAACAATTTATGGCACTTCCTTCTCTGTTTTTTATAATAACCTTTCTTCCCCATTCAATCTTTTCAACGAATAGTTCTTGATATGATCCAAAAGGAGTAAGTTGAACCGTTATTGTTTCTGGATCTACAAAACCATTCCAGTATTCTGGCAGATTGATAACGTTATTGTTTTCTAATTTTCCCCTATAATATACACCAATCTCTGGACCTTCCAAGGAAACGTGACGCAAACGATGTCCTTGTTTGTTTGGATGTTTGATATCGAATGGTTTTGCTGGTAAAGCTTTTGCTAATGTTATCTCAGCAACAGTTTGTGGATTAATGCCAATAGTTGTTGTGATGTCACCTATAAATTTTGTAGCAGTACAGGTTTTATCGACTATAACTGAATTAAATACGTTTATTGCTGATCCAGTATTCAATGATGATTTTACATTTATTCCGGATGTTAAACTCAATGCATTTCGTAAAGTTGCACCAAGTTTTATATTTAACCCAGTAAAATTTCCAATAGCACCAACATTAAGTATACCCAGAATGTTTGAAATTCCTGTGACTTGCAATGAAATTGGAGTTGTAAGTCCAGGTCCTATCATACACGTTGCAGTAGGAATTGGTGTTCCCACTCCCATCCAGACAGGTCCATTTAACACAGTTGTGCCTGGAATAGATGGAACTAATGGTATGAAAGAATAATCTAGTGGACCAACTACCAGTTTATCACCAACGTAGTTGACTGATTGTACGGGCATAATTTAACCTCCAAGACATGCTTTGAGGAACTTTTTAAACTTGTCATTAATTTTTAACAGTTTATTCAGTATAGATGATTCGGTGTCATCTGCTCCAGAGTTTGCACTGTTTTGAATATTTCCACTTGACTCTACAACTTGAGCACCAAGAGAAAGACTATTTGTCATGACAGTGTTGGAGTTTGCACCCTTAAAAGTCTGAACAGGGGCAGTAATCGCAGCTGCTTTTAATGCAGTCAGTGTTATCTCACCCTGTCCATCTTCAGCGACTAATCTTATACTCTTGGCTTTTATAATAACTTCTCCACCTGGAGCTTCAATATTAATATTTCCGTTAGAGGCCTTTATTACTTTCGCAGGTTGTTTCTCATCTGTTATTTCTGCACCACACAATTCATATGATGTTTTGTCGCAACGTTCATAATAATTTCCTTCTACAGTATATTCAAATCCTTGACCATTGTCTGTGAATACAGCATAGTCTATTTTTTTACCCGCAGCATCAGGAGTACCAGATTTTACTTCAAATCCAGGATACTTTCTTGAATATTCTTTCGGTTGTTCTGTCATACGCACTGTACCACATTTATAATTGTTGTGCCAATACCCACTCTACTTTCTCCAATGAAATCATTATCTACTACGAACTGTGGTAGGTAGTTCACCACTGGATAAAGTTGAGCACCTTGACCAGTGTTACTATTTATGGTGACCTCTGGATAGTCAATAAACTCCTGAGAACACTCTGAAGAAACTACACTAATAATTCCACCACTTGGAGATACTACAGGAGAGTATGAACATCCCCCAACATTAATGACATCTCCACTTGTGTATCCTATACCTGGTCTGTCTATAAAGATTGATGTGACAATACCAACAGGAACTGTAGAAACTCCACCTACACCGCCACCTCCTCCTGTTGGAAGAATTACTGTTGTTCCACCTACACCGATTGAAGTTATTCCCAATCCAGTAATGATTTCGTTTAAATCCGTTGGACAATAACCAGATCCTCTATCTGTTATTACTATTGATTCTATTTCACCGGATGCATTAATACTTGCCTTAGCTGCTGCACCTCTTCCATATCTTGTATTATCTACTATGTTTATAGATGGTGGTTGGGTATATCCTTTTCCAGGATTTATAACTTTAATTGTTAGTATGGAACCATCTAAAATAGAAACGACAGCTTTGGCTTCTGCATCTATTCCATCACCATTTATTATTATTTCTGGAGGAATACATTTATAATATCTTGATCCTAATGGTATAGGTGGAGCGTCTTCTTGTGTTGATGGATTTACTATACGTTTCCTACAATCTTTGAATGGAGTATCTGAAGATCCAAACACTGACAGAAATCCAATAGCGAGGTCGATACTTTCTTCAGTTGATCCAAGAAGATCTACCTTATCTAATACTTTAACCCAATCATCATTCTTGGGTAGATTTACACCTTCAAATGGATCCCAAGCAACGATAGGTCCGCAAGTTAGAGCATCACAATCTAAGAAACTAACAATTTGTTGAATATAATTAAGTCCTGTTCTTATATAATTCCCAACCTGACCAATACCATTTGCTAACCAATCAAGTCCTGACATTACAGTTGATAATGCTCCATCAACCATATCTGCCAATTTTGCAATGAGTGCTGCCACCGTTTCTTCTGCAGCACATCTAGGAATATTGGGTGATTTTCCCACCATTCCTTCCAATAACTTTGCAATAAATTCCCAGATAGGACCAAATAATTTTTCAAAAATACAGAAGATCAAGTCTAGTATATTTTTAGTTGCCTCTGATATGGGAAGTTTTATTGGTTGTGGTAGAGTTGCTGAAATTCCTCTGAATAAACATCCCACCAGTTGAAATATATTATCTCGCATTCCGTTGATAGTAAATTTCATCAACGAAGCTATTAGTCTTGCAACTTTTCTTATTTGGCCTTTAATATCTACTATCTTATTTCTAAGAGGATCTATAAATCCAAAAGCAGTTGACTCTAAACCATTAACAAATTTTATAAAGTTTTGAAGAGTTGCGGTAATAGATCCTATTATATTCTGACTACATCCATTATCATTTGATACTCGACCTTCTTTATCAAATGCGGATAAAAAAGATATTTCTGCAGCAGTATCATAGAATAATTTGTCTTGAGCTATTGTAAAAGATTGATCCCATACTGCACCAGCATTTTTAGAAGTGTTTGGTGTAAGTCCTTTCCAGTCTGGATCTAAATTTAAACTACCATCATCGACACCAAAACTTGGGTTGCTCTGCATGGTAAATTGAGATCCACTGCCAGTTGACTGTGGAACTTCTTTTACCTCTGTTTTGTCTGGTCTCTTTTGTCTTGTAGCACCAGTGCTTAAATTTCCTTTAGCACCAGTAAAAGGTTCAAATGGATTTGGATTATCTACGTTTACTACCATTGGACTTCTATGAAAACATCCCATTACAACAGGCTGTTGAGCTTCATCCCCATCGAGAAAAAAACCAACCACAGACTCTCCACCAACAAGCAAAGGAGTTTGTCCAAATCCACCTTGAGCGGGAGCACCATCAGAGGCACTTGTTAAAACATGTGCCCATGGCAACTCTTCATCATCTAGTTCATTTCTATCAAAACTATGATATCCAACAATTCTTACCTTACATCTATATCCCCATGCTTTATCTTCGGCAAGAACTCGTGTCTTTTCATTTCGCCAAACTTTTGGATCAGCGACTTGACCAACCCACCAGACAAAACCATCTTTACCAACAAAGTTGGATTTTAATAGGGATTCTTCAATCATCAGTCGTCGTATACTCTACACTCTGAAGCATCTGGATGTGTATCACAATAGAGTTCTAGTGGTGTGGGATCATGTTCCTCACCAGGATGATTTTCTTTATATGCTTCTAGATCAGCTAATTCTTGTTCTGTGTGTCTGCGGGCTTGTGGAGAAATTGTTGGATCTTCAAGAATTTCTCTGTCCTTAGAAATGTGATCGTCTATGTTTTTCATTGTTTTGCACCGTAAAGACCGTAAGAATCTCTTACTAATTTGAGAGATGTTACCATTTGTCCGCCTTCAAAGTGATGTCTTAACTCTTTAATGAGATAATTTCCACTTTGTTGTTCATCTACTTCACCCGATTGTGACGCATCTACTTTTTGAAATTGTGCATAAATTATGCTACCAACTTTAAGTTTGACGTTTAATGGTACTACCATATTTAGTGACTGCGTGAACAGTAGGTTGTAACGAGAAAATGACTTCGCCATATCTATTACATCTCTACCAGAATCTGATTGATCACCAGCTTCGTCATTTACACCAACATCACTTGTTCTGAAGAGTATTCGTGAAGGTTTATCACCAAATTCTTTAGGATAATTTAGTTTACCTTCACCACCCAGTTTGGACTTAATCTCTTCAGTCATTTTATATGTTACACCATCTACCCGATTTGTGTAAATATCATAAAAATATGTTACATTCGAGTACATTCCAACCCGCAAAGCCTTCATTAAATCTATATTCTTCTCAAAATTATAGTTTAATATCGACAATAGATTTGTTTCTTTATTGTCTTCAATAACTGGAGTATATGTATATTTAAAAATAGATTCTTTATCCGAACTTGAAGACTGGGATTTAGTCGAAGAAACTAGTGTATCAATACTTCTGAAGTTGAATCCATCAATATTTTCATAGAAAAGAAATCCAGTAACTCCCTTTCCCTTTGTTCCATTTTTTCCAGAGTTACTTGTGGATGGTACAGACTTTGGTCCCAACCAGGTTAAAACTGTAAATGGTTTTTTTAGTGTTCCAATAAAAGAAAGAGTATTAGATGTTTTCTCTATATTCTCAGACTTAAAGTTATTGGTCTTTAATACATCTCTCAAAATGGCAGTGACATGCTCATTTATGGGTTTCTTTTGATATTTTTTTTGAACTCTAGCAGTCTCATTAGTCAATCCTTCTCTGGAAACTAGGTGTAAAGTAAACATTTCTTTACTACCATCAGCAACTATACCACTAACTTTGTAGACATATGTTTCTATTTTGAAGTCTCCACTGTAACTAGAAACATCAAATGTGACTACTTCTCCTCCACGTATTGGTAATCCATTAAAGATTGAATATTGTGATGTCACCTGAAGAGTCATAGTTATACAAGGTGACAAAATGTCCTCATAATAATCTGCAAAAAGAATTTGATTAGTCAAATCAATCTTTTTAGATTTGTCTAAAGAAGATATTATTACACTGTTATATTTTAGATTACTTAGAGACGGATTTGCCATATTAACTTCCAGACAAGTTTGTTAAAAGCATACTCTTTACTACATTATTTAACACTTCACCTTTAGACGAATTACCTGCGGGTATGCTAACTTGTTTACCACCTCCCGCAGATATAATCATAGGTCTTTGTTGTGCTCCTGGTGGAGTTATTATGGGCATTATGGTAATAGTCTCTCTTGGTGCATTGTATGATGGATATTGTTGTATTTTCTGAGTGGCTTGTGGTTGAGTTCTTGATTGACTTTCATCTGCTCTTACTGAAGCACTTGGTGGAACATAACCAGATCCTCTACTTTCTCTTCTGGATTGGAAAGAACTTTTTGTTTCTGGAGTTATTTCATCTGCGGTTGTCTGTTTGGCTTCTGCAGCTGCGATTTTATTCTTATTCTCTTCAAAATATTTTAAATAATCTTTATAATTCTCCGTGTCTCCTACTCTAATGTCAGCTTTGTCGCTAACGTCACGATCAGTTCTTGCGGCATGAAATTCATCCTCCGTCATTGGTTTTGGTGACGGGGGTGGCGTTTTATCTTCTTTTTTCTGTACCTTTACTTGAACACTTCCACCAAATCTGAAATAGTTGTCCGCGTCTCCACTTGGATCTATCGCCTTACCCCCTCTCCAAATTTCAAAGTGTAGATGAGTTCCCGTAGATCTTCCAGTATTACCCACAACACCAATAACTTGACCAGGTTTGATTTGTTGACCTTGACTTACGGATATGGATCCATTAGCTAAGTGGAAATACTTTGTTGTTGAACCATCTGGATGGTCAATAACAACTGCGTTTCCTGCTGTACCTAATGCACCAGCATAAACTACCTTTCCAGGTTGAATGACACTAATTGGTTCATTGTCAACTCCTCTTCCTGCATAATCGTTACCTCGGTGTTCTCTTCCCCAACGAAAACCAAATCCACTTGTTTTAATAACTTGACTTGGAGATTTTCCTCCAGTAGCTATAATATCCGAAAGTTCTCCTGTTTTTTCTCCAGCACCTTGTTGTTGATCTGGATAATCCGCACCAAGTTCATAATTTTGTTCTTGTCCAGTGGCACTGGCAGAAGCATTTGCCATACCTGCAAAAGATTCATAAACAAATCTTTCAAAATTGTTTATTGTTTGTCCAAATTGATTTACAACATCTGTGAAAGAAATTCCGGTTTGTGATTGTGATCTTTGTTCCTCTGCTTGAGCTTTAAGTCTACGATCTAATTCTTCTTTTTTCTGGTTTCCCTCCCCAGTCACTGCTTCATATGTTCTATCGCCCAAGTAACCTCCAAGGAAGTTACCAGCCATACTTCCAACCATAAATCCCAATCCAGGCACAGGAATTAATGCTTGCCCTATTGCACCACCAAGAAGGGAACCAGCTAAAGCACCACCAGATCCAGCAGCAGATTTTCCTACAGATTCTCCTTCTGCAAGTCCAGTGGCAAAATCTAATCCAGCAAACGCAGCGTTAGCAATTCCTAAAGCTTTTATTCCTCCAATCTTAAAACCTTTTGTTTTTGGTATTGGTTTTCCGCCTTCCTTTCCTCTACCAAAAAACTCACCCAAAAATCCACCAACGTCTAAAGCACCAGAAAATAATGAAGATAACAAACTACCTGCATTGCCAAATGATGAAGCAATATTCAATGTTTGCAAATCTTTTATCTTTCTCTTCGATGGAAGTTGTATAGATTTGACCTTTTTGGTCTCAATTTCCATAAATCTAAGATAATTTTGAAGCGAAGTCTGAGTGGTTCTCATTTGAGACTTCGTTCTATTAATCTTTACTATATTGTTTAGTGGTCCCAAAAGAGGGGAAGTTATTTTATCTGCCATTATCCGTCTACGATGTTATAAACAACTTTTGATAACATTGTGAAGAAGTTATCTTCATTAGATGAAGAAAGGAACGGAACCTGAGATCCTCCAGATGAGGAAGGTGAAGATCCTACATTCATTCCTGTTCCACTATTTGATTGGGGTGTACCTAAAGTTATAGGTACAATATTCACTTGTGGTTGTGAACCACCAGAAGCAACTGGTTTTGATACTTGTGTTATAATATTGTCTATTACTTCTTGTGGACTTGAAGAGGATCTTATCGCTTCTTCTATAGTTGTGTAAGTAGTTGCAGACGTGACAGGAGTTGTTACTCCACTCTTTTCTTTCTGTAGAACAGGCATAATATTTCCATATGCCTTATTCAAACCATCATTATCATATGCACCAACTCCACTTACTTTTTTAACTGATGCAAATTGTTCTGCCAATCTATCATTAAACTCTGCATCCGTTATCTTTCCTGCTTTCCAATCTTGATATCCAGCAACATTCAAATAATATTGAGATAGTTTATCTTGAGTTTCTTTATCAAACTTAGAGTCTAAAGATATTCCTAATTTTTGAGCAGCAGTATCTGGATAAAGCATTTGATATGCACCAACCGCAGCACTTCTCTTATCTTCAGGAATACCCAGTGCTTTCTGATGGGCAATATAATCTTTTTGATATTGAACTACCTCAGCAATAGTCATCTTAGTAATATCTTCATCTTTTCTTGAGAAACCACTTAGATAACCTTTAAAGGTAGCACCATAATTGTTACCAGATTCTAATTGTCTAATGGCAGTTTTTAAATCTGGAGCAGCAGTAGCTGCTCCTGAAGATGAAGAATCTGATGAAGTTTTTTCTTTTTTATCATCAGGTGACATGCTTGGTGAAGGAACTGGCATTGATCCCTGATTAGAACTTGGGGATCGGAATGACTGTAAAGCTCTATCAAATCTATTCAGTATTTCTGTGAATCTAAACAACACTTCTTGTGGTATCATTGATGAATCTGAGACAACTTCTTGTGCAGTTTCTCTTGGTGTAGAGATGGCATTGATTACTTGGGATCCCACTGCACCAGCTCCAACGAGTCCAGTACCAATCATTGCCATTTTTGCTAAATTTCTTTTAGTTGGTAATGATCTCTTTAATGGTCCACCAGGAACTCTAACATCTAAGTTTAATCCTCCTGGACCAGATCTAGCTCTCGGCAAATTTGAGAGCTGTTTGACTATCTTTTTGATAGTCTGTCTTATTAATATTGCAACTTCAAAAGATTCTGTAAATACTCCTTGTAAGGCTTTTATATTATCACCCAGTCTCTTTACATTTTTTCTGTCGCCCAAAAATCGAATATATTCGATTGCATTTTTGTAAAGACCTAAGAAATTAGATAATATTTTACTTGGTGGATTGGAAACTGCCTCTTGTACTTGATTTCTGAATTGACCAAGTTGTCCAGCAAAATTATTTTGAATTACTTGTTGTATAGTTTGATTTGCAGATGCAAATTTATTTTCAACGTTTGAAAGTATATTACTAGATAAAGTTTGAATTATGGAACCTAGATCGGGAACTCTTGGTGCAACAGCGGCTCCAGCACCTCGTTGAAACCCTACTATTTTATTAGCTGCAGATGTAACAACTGATGTTCCTAAGGGAGAACCTCCTCCGAGAAAATTTACAGCACCAGAAATGGTTCCCGGTCTCTGGGCGACCATTTTTCCTGGATTAATTGCTGATTTAATTGCCACGGTTTGCTGCCTGTCTTACTTTTTCGTTTTCTTCTTCAATATGTTGTTTTAACAAAGCAAGATAAATGTCTCTTTCCCAAGGCATCATATTTTCAACCTCAGTCAATGAGTATTTATGGTACTGCATTAGGGCAAAATTAATTCTATAATATGACTCCAACTGCATGTGAGCCATTGTTAACCGAAAAAACTGGTTAATCCCTCCAACGTTACACTACTCTTTACTTTTGTCTTTGGATTTGTTACTTCAAAGGTATGAGACAACTTAGGCATCGTCTCAAAGAACTTTTCAATCTTTTTGAATTGTTCAGTGTTCATACTTTCGATGAATTGAATCAATTCTTTTTTAGTACAGTCGGCTGCAGCCCAAGATTCTTCAGCAGTAAATACTGCATCTATACATGACGCAATAATATCAAATGACTGTTCAATCGTAGATAAAGATTCCGTCGCAGAAAAATCAAAATTGTTTTTGATAAACTGATCCAACGATGGATACTTCATCTTAATTGCAATTTTGTCATCTAATTTTATCTCAGGACTATGTTCTGGATCTTTTTGAACCTGAATTTCATCAACATAAATTTTGACAGGAACTTCAGTTACTCCGTCATCAGAACAAGTTATAATTAGATCTATAGCCTCTCCTACTGATTTGCCTCTAATGTTTAAGAAAAGATATTCAATATCAAACGAAGGCAAATCCTCTACTTTCACTCCCCTTGTTAAAATACAATCCTTTAGAACGGATTTTATTGCGAGAGTGATATCTTTTACATTTTGACTCTCTAAAGCTAAGATTAGAATTTTCTCTTCTTTTACCAGAAATGGTCTGTATTTAATTTTTTTTCCTGTAGAAGGCAACTCAAGTTCATGAGTCGGTGTAGCAATAGTTGGTAATGGCATTGAAAATTATATAATCAGTTGAATTTATTTATTGTAGTCCTAGGTCGGGATTCGAACCAGAAAATTGTCCTTTACTTTGTTCTCCACTTGAAAATGTTACTAGTGGTCTTGCAGTTAATACTCTTTGAGCATCATTAAGTTGATCTAAGAAATCACTAGGAAATTCATTTGTACTTCCAGTTCCTTGATGATTCAAAGTTACATATCTATCATATTCAAATTCAACTGTAGTTACAGTTATGTTACTTGTATCATATGATAATGGAATAGCGGTCAATTGCACTGGAAATGCATTTAAAAACCTATATGTCATCATCGAAGGTGTTCTTGAAAATTCACCTTTTCCTTGATTATAGAACATATCTCTTTCAAACTTAGTAATAGAAATTTCTCTTTTATATGTTTCTGGATATCTAAATCTAAAAATCTGATTATTGTCAAACTGTCCTACTCCACCTCTAGGATCTCCAGATCGTTTTCTACCGATTGAAGTATCATATAGTGGGTTAATGAAGTTCATCCATTCTTCAAACAATCTAACAATTCCATATTCAGCATCAACATAAAATTGTAATGAGAATCTACTAAAAGTTCTACTTGTCGCAAATTTTTCAGTTAATCCCTGTCTAGATCCAGGTTCTTCAAATGTGCCAAGATTTGATCCCGGTAAAGTTGCTTCATGACACATGAATTCATATCGAAGACTGTTCAAATCAGAATTATTTCCATTAAAAAGGTTAGAACCAAGAACTCCACAACTTACTAACCACGCATTAACATTAGTATCGGAATTCTCGGTTGGATATGTATCCCCCAAATGCAATGTTACTTTGAATTGTGATGTTTGCGAAAGTTCACCAAACAATTCCTGAACACCAGGTAATGAGCCCCTTCCATCATTAGTTCCTCTTGGAAGGGTCATTCTAGCATAGATGGGATCTACTCTATACCTATTACTTTCATAATCTGGTCTGAATTTCTCAGCCATCTATAAATATTTCTTAAGGATCTATACTATGTATATGAGTTATAAAGGAAAATACAAACCAGAAAATCCTAAAAAATATAAGGGTGACCCGACTAATATCATCTATCGTTCTCTTTGGGAACGAAAGTTTATGAGATACTGTGATTTAAATGAAAACGTAAACCAATGGCAATCTGAAGAGTTTTGGATTCCTTATCGTTCGCCTCTTGATAATAGGTACCATCGATATTTCCCAGACTTCTTTGTAAAATATAAAGATAAAACTGGTAAAACTAGGGTAATGGTCATCGAAATCAAACCAAAAAATCAGGTGGTAATGCCTGAACAGAATCCCAAAAAAAGAACAAAAGCATGGGCGCATAAAGTTCAAACTTGGGTAGTCAATCAAGCGAAGTGGGAAGCTGCAAAAGAATATTGTGATGATCGTAACTATGAATTTAAAATAATGACCGAGGAGGATCTAGGAATATGAGTTTCGACGGCATATTCCAACCTGGAGAAGGTTTCGGATACGATCTAATCAAAAAATTTAAAGGAAAGAATGTCAAGAGTGACACTTATACTGGAGAACTTAGACAGTATCTTGGTGAACTTGAACAATTCAATATTAATGAAATAGATACGGGTGGAATAGAAGTTGGTAAATTATATTTCTTCATTTATGGAGCACAAACTCCTGGACTTCCATTCTATGATACACAACCGTTGACTTATATTACTGAAGTAAATTACAACGCTGGATACTTCATTGGTACGAATTTACACTATCTCAATAGAAAGATAAGAGAAGGAGTTGCAAAAGGACTAATAAATAATGGCAGTACCATAGGTATACCTCGCAATACTATACATCGTTATTTCTTTTCTGGAGTTAGTGGAGGATTCTTAAGAGTTCCAGAAAAAGATTGGCCCTCCGTTGCATTATTGCCTACTGAAAAATTTGTTGATTCCAGAGGACAACCTTATCCAAATCATAAAGCCTGGAGCAAATCTTAAGTGGCACTTCAAAAAATAAACAAGTCAAATGAATATGTCTTAACTCATAATGGGGTCAACTATGATCTCAAGTATGATCCAACAACTGGGGAAGTAATTATCATCGACACTAATGCTTCTGCAACTACTTTACCAATTTACAAAGATGGTAATTGGACTCCTGCAGGAAATTCTCTGAATATTAATCCTCAAACTCTTGAGATTGTTCACTCAAATACTATAGAGTTTGTAAAAAAATCTCACACTTCTATCGGCGGAAATGCAAAGAATGCCGTGCTTCCCCCATGGGTAAAGAATAATAGTCCAGCTGGAGAAACATCTTCAACTCCCAATAGCAATCCAACGTCATCAAATAACGGTCAAGGAAGAGGTACTGGTGGTGTAAATAATGGACCTTTTGGTGGTATTGCAAACGTTTTAAGTGTAATCGGAAATCTAGAAGATGAAGCAAAGGCCCTTGCTGTCAATGGAGATGCATTTGGTGTAGATAATGCTACAACAATATTTGCAACACCAATGTCGTATCCATTAGATTTGAACGTATTGAGACAGGACACATTTCAAATAACTCAATATAGATATAAACCACCAAGAGCCGGAGCAGTTTTCGGTGATCCTAGAAAGATTTTGTCGGGAGGAATACCAAGAGAATCTGATTTTTCTGCAAAACAAAAAATTGGTATGGTATTTCTTCCTATGCCAAAAACAGTTGCTGATAAAAACAGCGTAGATTGGCAAGCAGACAGTATGAATGCTCTTTCTGCAGCAGCAACAGCATCAACCCTGAACGATATGGCTGGTACTAGTATTGCCGCTGCCCTAGGTGCTCTTGTTGGTAATGCTGGAGCTGGTGTGGTTACATATAACCTAACTAAGTTAATAACAACCGGAGCAATATCGCAAGAATTGGCTCTATTAGCTGGTCCATCATTTGCTTCAAAACTTTTAAAAATGGGTGGATATGGTGTTGAAGCTGAGTCTATTCTTGCTCGAGGTGCAGGCATTATTCCAAACTCTAATACAGAGTTATTGTTTAATGGAGTTACTTTAAGGACTTTTGAATTTGATTATCAACTTACTGCTAGAAGTGAGAAAGAAGCAAGAGAAATCAGAAGAATTATAAGATTCTTTAAACAAGGAATGGCAGCGAAAAAGAGAAAAGGAAAGTCTGGTGCATCATCATTCTTCCTGGGAACACCAAATGTTTTCAAATTAGAGTATATGACGGAAAAAACACAACTCATTGAAGGTGTAAATAGATTTAAGACATGTGCACTAAAAGACTTTGCTTGTAATTATACACCAAATGGTATTTGGGCAGCTTATGAAAAAGGTCAGCCAATTGCTACAACAATGAAACTAAGTTTTTGTGAATTGGAACCAATCTACGATCAAGATTATCAGTCTTCAGTTGCAGCTGGTAGAAATGATCTAAGCGCAGTTTCCGACACATCAATAGGTTACTAAAATGGGATACTTCAACGAATTACCAAATATTGAAATTAACAACAGGACAAAAAATGAATTGTCCAATGATGAGGTTACTATTGTTAAAAATCTATTCAAAAGAGCAAAGATTAGAGACGACGTAGTTTCTGTAGTCTCTGCATTTAATTATTATTCCATCACTGGAAACGAAAGACCAGAACAAATTGCAGAAAGATTTTATGAAGATGCGGAACTAGATTGGGTAATTTTAATAACGAATAATATTATAGATTTAAATTCTCAATGGCCTTTAGATGAAAATTCTCTTGGTAAATTTTTAGAAGACAAATATGGAGACCAAGCATATACTGGAATACATCACTACGAAACAATCGCTGTTTATGATTCTTACAAAAGATTAGTACTACCAGGAAACCTAATAGTTGATGAGTCTTTTTATAAAGCACCAGAGTATCAAACAATAACCTCAGTTCCTCCTGGAATCACTTTCCCAGCAATTACATCAGCAGGAATTGGAGCAAGTCTACTCCCATTAGTTGGAACAGGTGGAACTATTGTTGGTGCCTACATTGAAAACAGTGGTCAAGGATATAATACAACACCAACTGTATATCTTTCCGCTCCGCCTGCAACATCAGATGCGACTTCCGAATGCGTAATAAACAACTACTATGTAACAACTATAGTAAACTTAGATGGTGGCGTAGGATATAACGAGGCACCAAATGTCACCTTTAGTAGTCCTCCAACTTCTGTCAGTGCCGCAGCATCGTGTGTAATTGATGAAAGTGGTCAAGTAACATCAATTGTAGATTTAGAGTCTGGAGTTGGTTATGGATTAACTTCTCCAACAATACAGTTTTCTTTCCCACCGATTGTATTTGCTTCTGGAACATATGTTTCCATTGGAGGCACAACTATAGGGAGTTCTGTAGAAGGTGCGTATGTAAAGTCAGATGGAAGTAAAGTATATTCTTCAAGTTTATTTGGTTCAACCTTAATTAATGAATATGATTTGTCTACTCCATGGAACGTAACTACTCTTTCTTTTGTAAATGGTCTCGATGTAAGTACGAATTTTAGTTACACAACAGGAATTGATTTCAGTGCAGATGGACAATATATGTTTGTCTGTGGTGGATTAAGTGGTGTTTATAGTCTAGTTAAGTATACACTTTCAACTAACTGGGATATATCTACTGCAACGGTATCTCAATCACTTCCTATTCCAGAACCAGGGGCAGTTAGATTAAAGTCCGATGGGACGGTTGTTTACATATTAAATATCTCTGGTGCTGATACCGTTCATCAATATAATCTATCGACAGCATGGGATCTTTCAAGCATTGGAGCTTCATCTGGAAATCTAAACATAACTGGACTTAGTGGAGAAGATGAAGTAGCTGGATTTACTTTCTTTGAAGATGGTTCCAAACTATTTGCAGTTGGTTCTACATTGCAGTCAGTTTTAGAATTTGATTTATCAACTCCATGGGATCTTTCTAGTGGAAGTTATATTACAAATTACTATATTGGGGACAAAATAGCAGATCCTGTAGATGTATACGTCAAATCGGATAGAAAAGAGGTTTTAGTTGCTGGAAGTATAGGTGGAAATACAGATAAATTATTCCAATACAGATTGGATTCAGTAGCAGAAGCTTCATCTACTGTCACGAATAGTGGTGTATCTACAGTAACTGTTATCAACTCTGGAATCGGTTATACAGTAAGTCCAACAATTATTTTCTCTTCTCCATATCCAGCAGTAACTGCAACGGGAGAAAGTTTCATAAATGTATCTGGAATAGTCACATCAATAACAATAACGAATGCTGGATTTGGATACACCGTTGCTCCAACGATAACGATAGACGCTGCTCCAATTTCTAAGACTGCCTCATTCACTGTACAGATGAACTCAAATACTGGAATCTCCAGCATTGTGGTTACTAATGGTGGATCTAATTATGTAAATTCTCCATACTTTAGAATTGTTAGTGAACCAGACGATATTGTTAATGTGGAAATTGGTGACCTTCATCTCCAAAATAACAAAACGTGGAAATGGAATGGTACTGACTGGCAAGAGAAAATTACAGAAGAATTGCAGTACTTCGATCCAGGTTCTTCTTCCATAATTAGAGTAAGTGGTTCTGCAAGTTCTTTCCCAGTTACAAACTATGATTATGAAAGTAAACTAAATGACGAAAAGAGAAAAATATTGCTTTTGAGACCTGAGTATTTGCCATTAGTTATTGATGATCTTAGAAATATTATGAAGTATGATCCACAATCGAAATACTACGTATCGGATACCTTAAAGTCAACATATAATCCCGCATTGAGTGGTGTATAAGTAAATTACTTGAATATATTATGAAAATTGATCCAAACAGTAAAGTTTTTTGTGTAGCTCCTTGGTTAAGTCTAAACATTAATCAAAATGGCAACGTGCAACCGTGTTGTGCATCAACAGAAGTTATTGGAAATGTCCTTCAAGAAAATATTGAAGAACTTTGGAACAATGATAAGATCAAAGAAATAAGAAAAAATATGGTCGAAAAAAGACCAGTAAATTCTTGTATAACTTGTTATCAAAAAGAGTTATCTGGTCAACAATCATTGAGACAAATTTTCAATGACAGTTTGTTTGAGCACGGATCAAATTATATCTACAATACCAATGAAGACTACTCAGTGAACGAACTGGGATTTATTCATTGGGATGTTAAGTTTGGAAATAAATGCAATTTCAAGTGCAGAACTTGTTGTCCTTCTTCCAGTTCAAGTATAGAATTTGAAACGAATGGTAAACTTTCGATTCATAATAATTTTGCAAAAATAAATTTTGATCGTATCAAACCACATGTAGAAAAAGTAAATCATCTTTATTTTTCTGGTGGAGAACCTCTGATAACGGAAGAACATTACATGATGATTATCATGTTAATGAAACTGGGAAGGCATAAAAAGGACGATTTCTATTTAAACTATAGTACAAACTTCAGTGTATTAAAATATAAAAAACACCACATCTTTGATATTTGGGATAAATTTCAAAATGTATTTGTATGCACTAGTGTAGATGGTGTTGGCAAACGAGGAGAGTTGATACGAAATGGATTTAAATGGGAAACCTTCGTATCAAATGTAAGGCAATTTAATGAAGTCTTTGTCAATAGAACTAAAACCCATCAGTTAAGGTTTGATTGTACCGTTCAAGCACTAAACATATTTGATGTTGTAACTTTACACCAAACCTTATACAAAGAGGGATTGATGTCTGACATTAATAAATTCTATTTAAATTTTCTTCATGGACCACAAAATCTTTCTGTTTGGATTCTTGATAAAGAAACTAAAAGAAGAGCAAAGAAAAATATAGAAAATCATATTAACGAATTTTTGATTCCAAATAAAGCTTCTAATGATATGATTTCTTCTTTTGAATCATTAATCAAATACATTGATCTTGCTGAAGATGATCACCTGATACCAGATTTTGTTAAACAGATGATTCATCTTGATACCATACGAAATGAGAATACTATCAAAACTTTTCCAGAACTATCAAATGTTTGGAAAACTTATCTAGATAAAAAAAATCCCCTACCGAAGTAGGGGACCAATAAATCAGGACTCGGCGAGTCGTTGGAAGTAACTCAGCGCATCATCTGCATCTTCATCATCTTCCTCAACACGAGAAACCGGTTTGGGTGCTTCATAAGAAGGAGTAGAACGCTGAGGAGTGGACTCTCCACGACGTTCGGCCTCCCATTGTTCCTCTTCAGCGACCAGTTCAGGGTCTTGAGTCTTAGGCGTGCCACGGACCCCCAGAACATAGTCTAGGCGCTTCTTCAGTTCCTCATAGGTCTTGAAGTTCTTAGCGTCACTGAACTCATTGAGATCGTTCAGGTTGTTATAGATCTTCTCCAGTTTATCATCATCATCCATCAGAGGTTCGACACGATCGAACTCAGACTTGTCATAGTTCCAGTAACCTTCAACCTTACGAATCTTCAGTTTGAAGTTCGCACCAGCCCAGAAGTCAAAGGGGTTGATGGCTTCTTCATCTGCAAACTGAGGTTGCATTGCTTCGGTGATCTTATCAAAGATCTTCTTACCGAACTTGTACAGGAACACACGACCCTCGTTCTCAGGGTGTGCAGGATCACTCACCACATAGATGTTGGCGTAGTAGGAGAGTTTGCGTTTCTGTTTACGAGCAGTCTCCTTATCATGATCAGAACCACTGTTCCACAGAACACGGTTGTGTTCGGACACAGGATCCTTCTGACCCATCGTGGTCAGGGAGTTCTCGATGTACCAACCACCAGGGCCTTGGAACGCATGGCTCCAGACTTGTGCCCAGGGAAGTTCACATCCTTCAGGCGCAGGAAGGAATCGGATCACTGCATAACCGTTACCAGCCTTATCGACTTCGGGTTTCCAGAAGCGGTCATCAGCACCACCTTCTCCACTATTCAGTTTTTCGACTTTCTTGATCAGTTTATCAGTCAACGAACCAGCACGGGACTGTTTCTTAAGATCAGCAAAAGACATGTTTGTATTCTCCGTATTTGTTGGGATTTGGCCTTTGGGACGACTTTATCTTACAAGGTGCAAGAAGGGATGTCAAGCCCTAGTCTCGTGGCATTTCCTCTGGATTTGCCAGTTCCATCTCGAATAAAAGTGGATGGCACTCTTCGTCAATCAAATAGTTTGACCAACGGTACATATCTTCAGTTGTGTAAGAATAATTATTATTTGCTTCGCATTGAACATATGGATCATCTTGCATTATTACAGGAATGTCATCAAATGTAAAAGGAATTCCATTTATGAAAAACATATCTACAATTTCACCTTCGTGATAACAATATGAAGAGGTGATCTTGTAGTGTGATGTCATTTTACTCTATCTCTGCGATTTTATCTAAACGATCTAAGGTGTTCTCCATTTCGGAGAATAGTTCATTAATGTTATCACCTTGAAATCCAAGAAACTCTGCAGCATCCTGGATTCTTTGTTTCATTTCTAATGCTTCTGGATCATCTGATAGAGAAACTCGGAAATATAAGTTCTTTTGTTTCTCAAGAAAAGTTCTCATCAATTCAACATGATTTCTTTTTTCCTCCTTACTCATCATAGGAGCTTTGAAAGTTTCTTCTATGATTTGTTGTTGCAGTTGTTCCATCTCTTTGATGGATTCTCTTACGATTTCGGATTGAAAAAATCCACTCACAATACTATCTCCTTCAGTGTCTTTGTATACTTTTCCTTGTCAATATTTAGGAAAGATTTGTATTTCTTGATGCGTAAACTGACGGATTCCCACACTGGATCTAGTAATTGTTTGTCAAAATTTTTAGAAAACTTTAGGATCATATCCATTATAACAAGGGTTTCTATGGATATACCTTTTTGTAAATATTTTTTAAGAATTTCTGGATGTGACGAACCCTTGACGGTAAATAGATCCTCAAAGGTTTCTTTATGCACAAAGACCTCAGCCTCAGTCTTGAACATATAGTAAAGACTTTGGGATCTCTTTAACCAGTTAGAATAATTCTGTTCACCTGACTCAATAATTTCACCGATCCACAGTTTAGAGGGATCATCACATTCTACAAAATTTGCAAGGAAGTACTGTTTGATCTCATCATCAGATTTCTGACGAGACATTCGTTCAAAGAAGTAACGATCTTTCCTTTTGTTGAACGATTCTTTTGAAGCTCTAGACTTCCCGCAATATTGAAAGTAGTCGTAGTTTGGTTTAGTGAAATGATTCTTGAATGCCAGGTACGTTTTGTATACCTCTATTGGCGTCATTAGAATACTAGTTTAGCACGACTTGTTTTTTTCAAAAAGTTTAGTTGAGTTGCTTCGTGTTTTAATTTCTCTTTCAGTGGTTTCGAAATCAGTTTTGAAACAGAATCAATTTCAATTTCATTTTCTTCACAATAGGTTACTATTGCTTCTATGTAATTGATTTTCGAACTTATAACAAGATTTTCAATATCCTGTGCAAACTTAGATTGGCAGAGAAACTTTTCTTTTATGAGTGAGTTTACATCTTCCGTATGTTTTGGCATAGGTTTAGTCTTGTGTGTGGTGAGAGACAAACTCTCTGATGTACTTGGTAAGAAGTTTAATATAGTGATCTTTGTTGCGTTTTTCATAAACAAAACATTCTCCATTTTCAGCTACCATAATGGTAATCAATTTTTTGACTGATATTCCAGTCATTTCATAATACATGCAAGCGTAGGCTACTTCCTGAACGAAGTAGTTTTCAATCCACTCTTCTGGTTTGATTTTCTTTGAAGTCTTGAAGTCAATGATTGCGAGTTCTCCTTCGTATTCCGCGATGCAATCTACGCGACCCGCAAGCCCTAAGTAATCACTATAAAGTGACTTTTCTAAAGCATGTATATTATTTATACGGTCCAAATATGGTTTAGCTTTAAGAAAAAGGAATTTAGTTGTTGGTAGTGGATCATAATCATCTACGTTCTCATTAAGCATATACTTCTCAACAAGATCATGGAATTTGGTTCCCCTATCAGTAGCGATCCGAGTAATGCGATTAGCTTCTTCGTCTCCTACTTTTTTTCTCCATTCAATAAACTTTTTTCTACCGTAAAAACTTGTGATAGAAGTAATAGAAGGATATAACTTGCCAGAAGGAACTTTGTAAAAACGAGTCCCTTCGATACTTTGTGCTTCTAAATCAACTTCTTCTTTCAAATAATCTAAATGAATAAACATTACATACCTTTGGTAACAATATAGTTTTTGACAAGAAATTTGTCAACAGCCTGAGTATTAAAAGAATTCCAAGACGTATGTTCTTTATAGGCTTGAGATTGTAGATCATCATCGGACAACGGTTGACCTAGATCTGGATGTTTATCAATCCACTTGTTGTATAATTTCAAACACTCACTGAAATTATTAATTATGTGCATTTTTTCAGCAAGTGTCTGTTTCTTAATAGGTGGTGGCGACATCATTACATCTAGTTTACACATTTTTTCAATAGCACTATTAACATTTTTAAATCCTTGTTGATGATGATTTAAAAATTGTATGGTTGCAGGATCAGACTTACTGACAATCAATTGTTTAGCTGATTTATTCAGTGTCATCAACTGACCATCATCCGATGTCTTCTTATAAGTTAACAGAGTTTTAATTGCGTCTGGGGATGATAACAAAGTTCCAATGTTACTAGGAATATGATGCATTCTATTCCAGTTGTGAAAATTAATACCAAATTGTTTTTCCCAGGTAATTTTGTTTCGTTGACTGTTGAACACTGGCAAATTTAAAATATATTGTTCAATATTTTCTAAATGTTGATCATAGTAAAAAAAACTGCCAATATTAAAGTGATCGTTGCTCCATTTAATATATTCACTATATCGGTGCAGTTGATATAGGAACACACGAAGATCAATTGTGACACGATTCAAATATATGTCAGCAAATGTATCTATTTTTTCTTCATGGTCAAAGACATTTAATTTTTTTGTAATCTTATTCAAACTCATGCTAAGAGCATGTTCAAAAATATTGTGCCGACGACACGCAATAATAAAAAAATTGTTGTCTAGGTATCGATAAAATGGTACCTGTTGATGTATAGGATCTTGACGATTTAATATGTGATATTGTGCTAGTCTAGAAGTTTTGTAGTGACTTACACTGTCTAACAATTGCACTACTTCTTCAAGACTTTGATAATAACCCCACTCTTTAACTTGTCTTTTACTGAGAATTTCTTGGTTGAAATCAACACTGTAATATTTTTCAAGCCCGTTAGTTAGTTCGTGTAAATTAATTACTGGACGATCAAACTCATGTAACTGCATGTAGATAGTTAACACTCGTTGTAGTAAAGTGCTACCCACTGCATCGGGGGTTAGTATTAAAACATTCATGTTTGTTACATACCCATAGCCAACTTAGTAACAATGTAGTTTTTGACAAGTCCAGAACGAACGATATCATCAACTCCAAATTCAACAGTGGAAAAATCATATTCCATTGCACGAATAATTTTCATAAAATCAAGAATCCCATTTTTTTCATGGGTTTTTTGCAAGTCTGTTTGAGTGGCATCACCACAGAACATAATCTTACTATTTTCACCAATACGTGTAATTATACTATCAAGTTCGTGGAAGTTCAAGTTTTGCATCTCATCGACCAATACAATTGCGTTATCGAGAGTAGTGCCACGAATAAAACTAGTTGACCAGAATGAAATTGTTTCTTGTGCCTTGAGGTTACCATATAACATTTCAAAATCAGAGTCTGAAGAAAGTTCAAACATGTACTTAACCATGTTCTTATATGGAATCTGGTAAAGTGCAGCCTTATCTTCATGATCTCCGGGGAGGAAACCAATTTCTCTGGTAGATACTAGAGAGCGAACAATATAGACTTTCTCATAAGGAGTTTTTTCATCAAGAACATCTTTGAGAGCGTGGTATAAAGCAATGAAAGTTTTACCCGTACCAGCACAACCATAAGCAAACAAGTTTTTTCCTTTTTTGTATTCGTCAAAAAACTTAGTTTGATTATCGGTCAGTGGAGAAATATCCACCATAAGTTCAGTATTGATTGGTTTTTTGCGACGCATTTGTTTTGCGCTCATTCCAATTCCAATGTTGCCAGAAGTTTTTCTTTGTCTTGCCATTTAGAGTTTCTTTACAGTAGAACCTGGAGCTTTACCTGCTTTCGCAAGTACATCATTCCATCCCGGATTACGATTGATGAGTTTATCTTTCCACTCACCAACTTCACCTGGAGATGGGCAAGTTGACGGATCAGACCAATCACGAGTCCAATCGGGGTTGTCTTCTTTCCACTGGTCCCAGTCGTGGACACTCATTTCCACTTCTTTCTGTTCTCCAGTTTTTGTATTCACTACGGGGTAAGTCGCCATTTTGTTATGAATTCAATATAAATTATTTATTGACTAATATCTTGCTCAGAATAGTCTAGTTTTTTAAGTTGATCTGGATTAATTTCTTTTCTTAAAAATTTTCCATTTTCCACATATTCTACGATAAACTTATCTCCTTTTACGTCAACAATAGTACAAACAGTAGGAGCGTTGTCTTTAGAAAGTGAATCACTTTGGTAATACATATTACACTTTTGTATGGGACATTGTATATATCACCATTCCAAAGCTTCAGCAACTGTAGGGAACTGTTCCGCAAAGATTTTCTTACACTGTTCTGCGATTTCCATATGTTCTTTCTGAGTTCCGTTAGCAGAACGCAGTTGGATGTAGTGGATCCAAGAACGGCAAGAACCACTCATATAAAGACGAGTAGGAGTCGCCAGAGGAAGCACAAAACGAGCACACTCTTTTGCCACACCATTGTCAAGCAGGTGCTGATACAGACTCATACCCTGTTTAAAATAGGTATCAATCTGTCTTTGTGACAATGCTACAAACTCAGGATCTAGGTCGTCAATAGAATTCTGACGATTCTTGGTATCCTGACGGCGAAGTTCGGGGACTGGGATCGTCTCTGCGAGTAAGGAAGAATCAGCATAACGTTGCGAAAACTCTTGATAAGTGAAAGAACGGTGACGCAAGATCTGAGCCGCCAGACCACGAGTAGTCTCAATCTCCAGAGTCATAAAACTCTGTTCAAACACAGACCAGTGATTATGTTTAATACAATAACCCAACAGCTTTGCGTAGTTGGGATTTTCCTGATTATTGGGATTAGAGACACGGGCAACATACGCCATTGTCTGTTCTGCATCAGGAGTAACGCTTACAAGTTTAACAGTCATTTAATTCTCAGTCAGGGTAGCCGTCGTCGTCTTCAAAAATTTCATCATAATCATGTAGAGATGGATCCAAATATCTCCGAGTATCAGAGTACACTTCAGATTCTAAAACTTCTACAAGAGATTTGAGATTTTTTACAATAAGTTTGAGTTTTTCTTTGTCCATACTTATGTCTATTCTCTGTCTATTTTAACACAAAAAAAGGAGGGGATCAACCCCTCCTGTTAAGTATTGGTTGAAAAGACATCATCTTTTCGAACCATTCTCTTAGATGTATACGATAACAAGACCAATACTTGCAACCTCTATATGTTAATTGATAGCAAGCAGGCGGCCTATTATCTTTATCCATGTCATCATGATGATAGACATAGTTTTCCATTTACCTGCTCAATAATAGTACTTCAGCATAAATTATGAGCATGAATGCTGTTGATCCACCGACAATACCAGCGATCAAAGCAATCACTTTTTACCTACCTGACAGAGACCTGCCATGCAGAGTTGGGCTTGATGTAGTTTCTGTTCTTTGACTTGTTTTGCCTTGATGACAGAGAGCCAATTTGCTTTAACTACGTTCTTCATTTTGCAACCTCCACTTTTTCCTCGTGCTTGACACCACGATAGGTTTCAAGAACGGTGTGGGTTTCAACTTTCTTCTTAGAATGGGGATCATAAGAGATGCCACGATAAGAAGTGTTGTTGCTGTAAAGGTTAAGAAGATTCATCGGTTTACTCCTAAAGAAATGAGAATGTTAATTCCCGTTCCTTCAGTCGTTTGCGTCCTTGTTATCAAAACAGGTGGGATTAGTATGTTCCATCCAATGAAGGGTGATATCCAACTTTTCCGCAGGTGTGAAAAGACTACTCTCTTCCAACCCCTGTTTTAACCAAAGATAGTCTTCGCACCTAAGAAAAAGCTCAGGTTGGATATGACTAAAAAAGATTAATGTTAATGATAACATAGGATGAACGCTCCGTTCCGCGACTTACTTGCGTCTCATTCGCTATTCGCAAATGGCGAATGGGATGAACGTGTGGTCATTATAGACCTTACATTCTATATAGTCAATCAGTTTTGTAAAATGTGTTACAATTTTTACAAAACTTATGGATTGTGGTTTTTGTTTTCTTTAATTTTTTGATATCCCCATACAGCGAGGGTGCCGATACCTAGACCAGCAAGACAGCAAAGAAACATATGAATAAGGTGTTCAAAGG
>Ga0213866_10000605_pt1 | contig 28180 bp, 21 predicted proteins | sample PICome_11_FD_160079 | JGI IMG/M metagenome (GOLD analysis project Ga0213866, IMG submission 160079) | Coastal seawater microbial communities near Pivers Island, North Carolina, United States - PICO284 | ecosystem: Environmental > Aquatic > Marine > Coastal | place: USA: North Carolina... | reverse complement strand
ACCGGCGCAGCGCAGAAGCGATTTTGGGTAAAAACACCAGCCACTGAACTACCCGACGGAATCTCCATCAGCACCAGGTCTTTGCGCCCGGGCGTTTTGATCCCGGCACTGACGGTTCCCAGCTGAAGGCCGGATACCGGGTGCATGTCGGGAAAATTGTCGTTACCAGTGGCCATAGTTAGATTCTACCGCAACATTGCTTGTATTTTTTACCTGAACCACAGGGACAGGGACTATTGCGCCCCACTTTCGGTGCCGCCCGTTGCACTGGCTGGGATCGTTGCGGCTGTTGGACTGCAGCCTGGGCATCGGATTCCTCATTGAGTCCAGCTACCTGAGAGTGTTGATATTGTCTCTGGCTCTGCTGTTGACGGCGCTGCTGTTCCAGTCGATCTAGGTCCTCGCGATTGGCAATCTGTACATGACTGAGGTACTTGATGGTCTCGTGCTTGATGTTATCCAGCAACTCCTCGAACAGGGCGAAGGACTCTCGCTTGTATTCCTGTTTGGGATTTTTCTGAGCATAGGCACGCAGACCTATGCCCTGGCGGAGTTGATCCATATTGTAGAGGTGCTCCTTCCACAGATTATCCAGCAACTGCAGCATAATCTGTCGCTCCACCTCGCGCATTTGATCACCTATATGATCGCAACGGCGCTGATAGTCTGCCTCTATGGCTTCAATCAATCTATCTCTAACACCACTATCATCCAGGCGATTATCCTCATCTAGCCATTGCCTTAGGGGTATCTGCACTGCAAAATCTGTGGCTAAAACTTTCTCCAAGCCATCGATATCCCACTGCTCTTCGAGACTACCCGGAGGCATATAGGCGGCGACGGTTTGCTCGACGACATCGGCGCGCACATTGGCGATAATGTCTGATATATCCTCATCCTCCAGCAGATCATTGCGCTGCTGATAAATAACCTGCCGCTGATCATTGGCGACATCATCGTACTCTAGCAGGTGTTTGCGAATATCAAAGTTGCGCCCCTCCACTTTGCGCTGGGCTTTGACAATTGCATTGGTCACCATGCGGTGCTCGATGGCCTCCCCGCGCTCCATACCCATGGCGCGCATCATGTTCTTAACCCGATCCGAGGCAAATAGGCGCATCAGTGGATCTTCCAGCGATAGATAAAATCTGGATACCCCGGGATCACCCTGACGTCCGGCACGGCCGCGCAATTGGTTGTCTATGCGCCGCGATTCATGGCGTTCAGTGGCAATAATATGCAGCCCGCCGGCCTCGATCACTCGGTCATGGCGCTGTTGCCAATCGGCTTTCACAGCGGCGACTTGCTGCGGGTCAGCACTGGCACTGTCGGACAGCGCCTTGAGCTCGGCTTCAAGGTTTCCGCCGAGTACTATATCGGTGCCGCGCCCAGCCATATTGGTGGCGATGGTGACTGCACCGGGACGGCCGGCATTAACAATAATATTGGCCTCGCGCTCATGCTGCTTGGCATTGAGGACACTGTGTTCAATTTTCGCCGCTTTTAACAGGCCAGATAGCAACTCTGAGGTATCCACTGAGGCAGTGCCCACCAGAATGGGTGCGCCCTGTTCAACAACGGACTTAATATCCTCAATAACCGCTTCGTATTTTTCCTCCTGACTGAGGTAGATAAGGTCGTTGAGGTCCTGACGCTGTACCTCGACATTGGTGGGAATCACCATCACCTGTAGCCCGTAGATCTGCTGAAACTCATAGGCTTCGGTATCCGCGGTACCAGTCATGCCGGAGAGTTTTTGATAGAGTCTAAAGTAGTTTTGAAAGGTCGTTGAGGCCAGAGTCTGACTCTCCTGCTGGATGGTCAGTTTCTCCTTCGCCTCGATGGCTTGATGCAACCCCTCAGAGAGGCGGCGGCCGGGCATGGTGCGCCCAGTATGTTCGTCAACTAGAACTGCCTGACCATCCTGAATAATATATTCGACATCTCGATGAAATAGACGCTGGGCGCGCAGCGCGGTGTGCACATGGTGCAATAGACCCAGATTGGAGGCCTGATAGAGACTGTCATCTTTGTCCAGCAAACCCGCCTCAATTAACATGTCTTCAACTTTGCTGTGACCCTGCTCGGTCAATTCAACACTGCGGGTTTTCTCGTCGATCACAAAATCTCCGCTGGGCGCTTGTTCATCGCCATCCACTTGAGTGTCATCATCGATCTCAATTTCGATCTGAGGCTCAAGTTTGAGTGCCAGAGCATTGACCCTGGTGTAGAGCTCCGAACTATCCCTGGCCGCACCGGAAATAATCAGCGGTGTCCTGGCCTCATCAATCAGAATTGAGTCGACCTCGTCGATAATGGCAAATGAGAGTCCGCGCTGGGATTTGTCCGCCAGAGACAACACCATATTATCCCGCAGATAGTCGAAGCCAAATTCATTGTTGGTGCCGTAGGTAATGTCGGCGCTATAGGCCTCGCTTCGATCACAGGCATGCAGAACAGCATCGCCTTGGCTAAGCTTGAATGAACAGGGGTTATCCGCACCCTGATAGGATTGAATCACCCCCACTGACATGCCCAGAGCGGTATACAGCGGTGCCATCCATTCGGCATCCCGTTTGGCCAGGTAATCATTGACGGTAATAACATGTACACCCTTGCCGTCCAATGCATTGAGATAGGCGGCCAGCGTGGCTACCAGGGTCTTGCCCTCACCAGTTCGCATCTCGGCAATCTTGCCCTGATGAAGGGTAATACCGCCGATGATTTGCACATCAAAATGGCGCATCCCCAAGACTCTTTTGGCGGTTTCGCGCACTGTTGCAAAGGCCTCTGGCAGCAGTTGATCCAGTGTCTCACCAGCAGCCAACCTATCGCGGTAGCACTGAGTTTGCTCTAATAGCTGCTCATCACTAAGGGCCTCTTGCCGGGCTTCAATTGCATTGACCTGCTGCACCACTTTGCGCAGTTTGCGCAACTGACGATCATTACTGTTACCGAAGATATTTTTAATTAGTTTGCCAATCATTGATCATTTTCCAAATAAAAAACTGAGATTTTCCGAGGAGACCAGCTATCAGTGGTCTCAGATGCTTGGATTTCTCAAGGACTGGTGCGGCGGATATAGGTTGCAGGATCAACTGCTCGGCCATTTTTGTAGACTTCAAAGTGCACATGGGGCCCAGTAGATCGACCTGAGGTACCCATTTTGGCGATAACTTGACCCTTCTTGACCACGGAACCAAGCTCGGCAATATTTTCATTATTATGGGCATAGCGAGTGACAAACCCATCGCTGTGATTGATTTCAACCATCAACCCGTAGCCACTTCTCTCCCCCGACCAGGTGACGACTCCAGAGCCCACAGCAATAATATCCGAGCCGTGCCTGCCGGCAAAATCGATCCCCGCATGCCACCTTTGATCACCGTGAAAAGGATCTGTTCGCATACCGTAGGACGAGGACATCCAACCCTTGGTGACTGGGCGGCCAGTCAGCTTGCGTTGATTGCTGAGTTCTTTATCAGCCAGCATCGACTGCAGAAGATGCAATTGTGATTCACGATGGGTAAGTGCATTTTGCAGGTTGGAAAACAGCGTAGATAAATTGGCCTGTATATCCACAGGCTTTTGATTACCTGCCAAGCTGTAGTGCTCTGGCCCACCGAGTCCCGGGGGTGATGAGAAGTCGAATTCACCATCTTCAATCTCGGCGATCTGCGTTAGCTGCTCGCCGAGGGCGTCTAGGCGCAGCATGCGGGCCCTCATCTGTGCCAACTTAGCGGCCAGTGTGGCCAGCGAATTATCAGCCTGCTGACGGCCATTATCTAATTGCTGCTGTTGCACCACTAATTGTTGCTGCATCTCTGCAATGCTGTCATCAAACAATAACTGCCAGCGCCCGTCGGCAATTTTGATACCCATCAAAGTACCCAAAGCAACCGGTATACCCAGTAACAGCACCGACAATAGGGTGCGCAGCCGACCGTTTAGGTCAATTGTCCTAATCTTGTCGCTGCGTTTACTGATAAGGATTATTTTCAAAGGTGGCGCTCGGCTTTTACGGTTGGTAGCTTTTAAATTAATGCGTATTAGGCATAGAGTATAGGCACATCTTGCGGATTTTCGATAAAGGAAACCATCTCCCAGGCATCTGGATCCTTAATAAGGGCCAACAGGGAGGCATTATTCAAGGCGTGGCCAGACTTATAGGCATCAAATTCACCGATCAAACTGTTGCCCAACAGATAGAGGTCGCCGATAGCATCCAGTATCTTGTGTTTGACAAACTCGTCCTTGAAGCGCAGACCACCCTCGTTGACGATCGCATTGTCGTCAACCACAATCGCGTTGTTCAAACTGCCTCCCCTGGCTAATCCCTTTGAACGAAGATATTCAAATTCATGCATAAAACCAAACGTCCGCGCTCTACTGACCTCTTTGACAAATGAAGTACTGGAGAAGTCGATGCTGGCATCCAATACTTCACGATGAAACGCGGGGTGATCAAACTCAATAGCGAAGTTTACTTTGAAACCCTCAAAAGGTCTAAAGGTGGCATGCTTGCCATCCTGCTCCACGGTCACTTCGCGCTTGATACGGATAAACTTTTTCGGCGCGTCTTGCTCCTGAATACCGGCGGATTGAAGTAAAAAGATAAACGGCGCGGCGCTGCCATCCATAATTGGAATTTCGGGCGCGGACACATCGATAACTATATTGTCTATACCCAGACCTGCCAGCGCTGAAAGCAGGTGTTCGACGGTGGAAACTCGCACATCACCGATCATTAGGGTGGTGGATAGTGTAGTGTCACCCACATTCTCGGCGCGGGCGGGTATTTCTACTACGGGATCCAGATCGACCCGGCGAAATAGAATACCTGTATCAGGCTCGGCCGGATGGAGCGTCAGATAGATTTTATCTCCGGTGTGCAGACCGACGCCAGTGGCGTGGATTGAATTCCTCAATGTGCGTTGCTTTATCATCTAGCCGAATATTTCCATTAGCCTGCAAGTTCGGCGATTCTACCAGACAAGCCTCCCACCACCAAGATTTTAAATTTGAGGCGCGGCGGTGGGAGGCGGAGGGTCAGCTAGTCTGCTTGCTTGCGTAAAAATGCCGGAACATCTAAGTAGTCGCTCTCAGCTTCGGTACAGGCCTGCATATCTCGAGCAGTTGAGCCGCCCACAGCAGAGGATCCGGTACTGCGCCGATTAATGGTCGGCTGATCTAAGCGACCGTAATCGAGGTCACCCCCGGCTTTGCGCGGTGGTTGATTGTCCACCACCAGGCCGCGTGGCCCGCTCTGCACGGAGGTCGAACGGAGCCCGGTTGCCACTACGGTTACCCGCATCTGATCATCGAGATTGGCATCGAAAACGCTTCCGACAATAATCGTAGCATCTTCGTCAGCAAATTCTCGGACCGTGTTACCCACGTCTTCAAACTCACCCAGAGTCAGGTCGTAACCGGTGGTAATATTCACCAGAATTCCCTTGGCACCCTGCAGGTTGATATCCTCTAACAGCGGGCATTTGACTGCACTCTCCGCCGCAACAACTGCACGGTCAGCGCCACTGGCCTCGCCGGTACCCATCATTGCCATACCCATCTCTGCCATCACCGTGCGCACATCGGCAAAGTCGACATTGATCAGACCATCGAGAAGAATCAGGTCAGTAATTCCCTGCACTGCCCCATAGAGTATATTGTTGGCCTCTTTGAAGGCATTGAGCACCGCAAAGTCTCTACCCAGCACCTGGAGTAATTTCTCATTGGGTACGATAATCAAAGAATCCACGCGCTCTTTTAACTGAGCAATGCCCTCGCTGGCAATCTCCATGCGCTTGCGACCTTCAAAGGAGAAGGGCCTGGTGACTACACCCACTGTGAGTATGCCCATCTGCTTGGCTACTTCAGCGATCACTGGCGCGCCGCCAGTACCAGTGCCACCACCCATTCCGGCAGTGATAAACACCATATCGGCACCTTCTAGCACCTGGGCTATGCGATCCTTATCCTCCAGCGCCGCCTCGCGTCCCACCTCCGGATTGGCACCAGCACCCAGACCTTTGGTTAGGCTTTCGCCCAGCTGCAGTATCGTGGCACTGCCAAGATCATTGAGTGACTGGGCATCGGTGTTAGCACAGATAAAGTGCACACCATCTATATTGCTGGCGATCATATGACGCACGGCGTTACAGCCGCCACCGCCAACTCCCACTACTTTTATTTCTGCATTCTTTGGAATGCTATCAACGAGTTCAAACATAACTTTCCCCTTTTGTTACGCCTCAAAATTTGGTGCACAAAACACAGTGTTTTGCACGTTAAACTCCACCTTGGAAAAAATCTTTGATTTTTTCCAACATACCTTTGCCATCCTGGCCACTGGCTCCGCCACGTCCGTTCTTTACCTGCTCCTGTACACCGAAGTGCAATAGTCCAACCCCAGTTGAATAGATAGGATTGTCAACAATATCTGATAAGCCTTTGACCCCAGTGGGGGTGCCGATCCTGACCGGCATATGGAAGATCTCCTCAGCCAATTCTGAAACACCCTCCATCTTTGCAGTGCCGCCCGTGAGCACGATGCCCGCGGCAATTAGCTCCTCGAAACCGCTGCGTCTGAGTTCCGCCTGTACCAGCGTGAACAGCTCGTCATATCTGGGTTCCACTACCTCGGCCAGCAGCTGGCGCGACATCTCTCTGGGCTCGCGGTCACCGACACTGGGCACTTTGATGGTCTCCTCGGGCCGCGCCAGCTTGGCCAGCGCACAGGCGTATTTGATTTTCAGCTCCTCGGCATGGGCAGTGGGCGTTCGCAGGGCCATGGCAATATCGTTGGTCACCTGATCGCCAGCTATAGGGATAACACCAGTGTGGCGAATAGCGCCCTCGGTAAATATGGCGATATCGGTGGTGCCGCCACCTATATCTACAAGGGCCACACCCAATTGCTTTTCGTCTTCAGTGAGCACAGCATAGCTCGATGCCAGTTGCTCTAGCGCCACATTGTCGACCTCTAGCCCACAGTGACGAATACATTTCTTAATATTCTGCGAGGCATTGGCGGCACAGGTCACCAGATGTACCTTTGCCTCCAGGCGCACTCCCGACATACCGATTGGCTCATGCACCCCCTCCTGATCATCAATAATGTATTCCTGAGGTAATACATGGAGTATTTCCTGATCCGCGGGAATAGCCACAGCCCTGGCGGCATCGATCACTCTATCCACATCCAGTGCCTGAACTTCGCGGTCGCGAATTGCCACGATCCCATGGGAGTTGAGACTGCGAATATGACTTCCAGCGATTCCGGCATAGACGGAGTGAATAGAGCATCCAGACATCAACTCGGCCTCTTCGATGGCGCGCTGAATGGAATTGACGGTAGCCTCGATATTCACTACCACGCCCTTTTTTAATCCCGAGGACGGGTGCATCCCGGTGCCGATAATTTCCAGTTCGCCATCAGCGCCTATGGCACCTACAATGGCCACTATTTTTGAAGTACCTATATCCAGTGCTACGATCATGTTTTCTTCATTGGTATTTGCCATATTGATTCCTCTCAAGTCCTCTATTATCCGTGGACATCTATTGCTTCATCTGTGCTGTAGTTTAGGTTTGCGCCCAACGCATTGTTGCGCCAAGCGACGGCCAGTCCATTGGGGTAACGCAGATCTATGGTTTGAATACTGTCCGACTGGACATTGAGTCCGGACTGCCAAACCTTGACTAAACGCCTGATTTTTTCTCCCACCTGGTCGCGACCAATGTTTAAGCGAATACCCTTGAAGGTCTCGGCCTGCCAGGCACCCAAGCTGTCGAGTTGTAACTCCGACAGTTTCAATCCTGTTGGCAGTAGCAATTTTGAAAGTCGCTGATACTGCTCCATAACTTGTGTGGAATCGCCAAACTGAGCAGTCAGTAGCGGCAGATTTTGCAGCTTGCTGTTGTCGGCAATATTCAACGGCTGCCCCAACCGATTGAGAAAGGAATCATCTCGCCAGCGGGCAATGGGCACTTCTTCAGACACATTGATATCTAACTGGGATGGCCACTGCCGGCGAACACTGACTTCACTGACCCACGGATGCTGCTGCAGTACTACTTTGAGGTTTTTCAAATCCACGGATAAAAATCCCCCACTGATTGCCTGATTGACCAGGACTCTGAGGTCGCCGTGATCGAGGTTTTTGAAATCGCCGCTAATGGTGACCCTAGTCAGTGGTCGATCCACAGCTTGCACTGTGAAATACACGCCATAGGCAAGCAGACAGATCAACAACACCATCAACAGTCGACTAAAATGCTCCACAAGTCCTGTGCCAGTGGCTCTGGCCTCTGCTGTTGAGCTGCTTTGACGTCGATTTGAATAAGCCATTAAAGCGACTCCTCAAGGATAGCTTGCACTAAGTGGTCAAAGGCAATCCCCTCGGCACGAGCCGCCATAGGTACCAGACTGTGACTGGTCATACCGGGCACTGTATTCACCTCTAAAATCTGGAAGTCACCCCGGCTATCGGTCATCACATCAACCCGACCCCAACCCCGGCAGTCCAAGCTGCGAAATGCACTGATAGCCAACTCTGCCAATTCTCCTTCCCGCCGATCACTCAAACCCGAGGGGCAGAAGTACTGGGTTTTATCTGAGAAGTATTTGGCCTGATAGTCATAAAAGGTGCTTGCAGCCTCTATGCGTATTGAAGGCAGTGGGCGTTCACCCAACACCGCCACGGTATATTCCTCACCTTCCAGTTTGGACTCCGCCAGCACCCCGCTATCAAATTGCGATGCCAGCTGCCAGGCCTGCTGTAACTGTTCAGCTGATTGGGCAATACTCATACCCATACTGGACCCTTCGGTAGCAGGCTTGACCACCGCACTGCCACCCAGCGCTTCAAGCACCCCATGCCAGTCCGAATTTTCTTGCAATACAGCAAAGTCAGCGGTGGGCAGACCCATTCCCCGCCACAGCTGTTTGCAGCGCAATTTATCCATCGCCAGTGCCGATGCCATCACGCCACTACCGGTGTAGGGAATACCCAGATATTGCAGCGCGCCCTGCACGGTGCCGTCCTCGCCACCCGGCCCGTGAAGGGCGATAAATGCTCGCTCGATACGGTGTTCAAGCAATTGCTCGATAAGATTGTCCTGCACATCAATAGCGGTCACATCAGCACCCAAATTGCGCAGTGCCGCGAGCACTTCACTACCGCTCATCAGGGAGATCTCTCGCTCGGAGGACAGGCCGCCATAGAGCAGACCCAGCTTGCCAAATGTCGGCACTGACTTACTCATGATTGCTCTCCGATAGGCTGGAGTTGCGTTTCCCGCAACAGTGCTACCAGCTTGCTAACACTGCCCGCTCCCTGGGTGATCACCAGATCATTACCCTGAACCAATCCCGCCAGCACTGCCGGAACCTGTTGGATATCCTCTACATAGATAGGATCGACATCGCCGCGCTGTCGCAGACTGCTACACAGATTTTTGCTGCCGGCGCCAACAATGGGTTCCTCGCCAGCGGCATAAACCTCCAGTATCAATAGCACATCAACAGCGGAGAGAACCTGAATAAAGTCCTCGTAGAGATCTCTAGTTCGCGTATAGCGATGGGGTTGAAACACCATCACCAATCGCTTATCGGGCCAGCCCTCGCGAACTGCCTGAATAGTGGCTTTTAGTTCGGTTGGATGATGGCCATAGTCGTCCACTAACATGGCTGTGCCCTGCGTCTCACTGCCGGTGATCGGATAGCTGCCAACCAGCTCAAAGCGGCGTCCAACGCCAGTGAATTTTTCCAGACCAGAGACAATCGAAGCATCGGATATCCCTTCATCGGTAGCCACCGCAATGGCGGCAGTGGCATTCAGCGCATTGTGCCGTCCAGGGATATTTAGGGTGATTGACAGACTGGGTTTATTGTCGGGTCGATGCACGACAAAATGACACTGTCGCTGGTCGATCTGCAGATCGCTGATACGGTAGTCAGCGCGCTCGGCAAAACCATAGGTTAAAGTGGGCCGACCAATATCCAATTGAATTTCTTCAATGACCGGATCATCGATACAGACTACCGCCAATCCATAGAACGGCAGGTTGTGGAGAAATTCTATATAGGTGTTCTTCACCTGCTGAAAGTCAAAACCGTAGGTTTCCATATGATCGGCTTCAATATTGGTGACCACCGATACCATGGGTTGCAGGTGGAGAAATGATGCATCACTCTCATCGGCCTCGGCCACCAGATAGCGACTGCCGCCCAGTTTGGCATTGGTGCCGACACTGTTTACTCGACCGCCGATGACAAAAGTCGGATCGCGACCGTCCTCGGCAAAAATTGCGGTGATCAGACTGGTGGTGGTAGTTTTACCGTGGGTGCCGGCAACCGCGATGCCATGCCGGTAACGCATCAGTTCAGCCAGCATCTCAGCGCGTCTAACCACCGGAATACCCAGCTCTCTGGCCGCCGCTATCTCCTCGTTTTCGAGCGTCACCGCCGAAGATTTAACCACTACATCAGCGCCCTCGACATTGCTCCTACCGTGCCCCAAAAACACCTCGGCACCCGCAGCTTGAAGGCGTTTGGTGCTGGGACTAAAACTGATATCCGAGCCGGTTATCTGATAGCCCTGATTGAGCAGCACTTCGGCAATACCACTCATACCGCTGCCACCAATACCCACAAAGTGTATTTTCTTTATGCGGCGCATACTGGGAGCTTCAAAGTCGCTATTCGCCACGGGCCACCTCCATACAGACTGTAGCCACTCGTTCGGCTGCATGGTTCTTGGCCAGCGATCGGGCGGCCACTGCCATCGACAGGCGGCGCTCTGATGACTGACAAAAGAACTGCATCTGCTCCGCCAATAATTGGGGACTCAAATCGCGCTCTTGCACTAGTTTAGCGGCATCGCAGTTCACCAATAACTCAGCGTTGGTGGTCTGATGATCATCGATGGCATAGGGAAAAGGAATCAACAGTGAAGCCAAGCCAGCCGCTGCCAGCTCGGCAACGGTCAGCGCACCTGACCTGCAGATTACAAAGTCAGCCCAGGCGTAGGCCTCTTCGATGTTATCAATAAAGGCAACCCGCTGGAGCTGCTGGTGGTAGTCACCAAAATCCTGCTGCCTGTAGATCTCATCGGTGGCAGCCAAGTGAATTTCTCCAGTCTGATGCAACACCTCAGGCCGCTCCTCAGGGTCGAGAATTGCCAGCGCCTGGGGAACAAGTTTGTTCAGTGCTAGAGCGCCGCGACTACCGCCCAGTACCAGCATTTTTACCGGAGCCCGACGCTGGGCGAAACGCACCTGAGGGGCGTCGATAGCAGCAATTTCCGCCCTTACCGGATTGCCACAACATTCGGCATCCGGCAGGCTATCGGGAAATGCTTGCAATACTCTGGTGGCCAATTTTGCCAGCATCCTGTTAGTGGTTCCAGCCACCGAATTTTGCTCGTGGATCACTAGAGGGATGCGTCTAATTCTGGCTGCTACGGCACCGGGACCGGATGCAAACCCTCCCATACCCAGTACCACCTGCGGTTTGACCTCAGACAGTATCTGCCAAGCCTGAATCAGAGACATCAACAACATCAATGGCGCTTTGAGTAGCGCTAAAACACCGCGACCACGAAGCCCCTCAACACTCAGGTAATTGAGTGGTATACCACTGTCGGGCACCAGTTTTGACTCTATGCCACGGCGCGTACCCAGCCAAGAGACATCAAAGTTGGCGGCTTGCAGTCGCTGTGCGACAACCAGCCCGGGAATTACATGACCACCGGTGCCGCCAGCCATCACCAGCACCCGATAGTTGGGGTTTGATAAACTGGCAGCTGTCATAGCGATACCCTCGCCGGGGTCTTTTTACTGCGGTTTAACTCGTGGGCCAACCGCAACATTATCCCCACCATGCCACAACAGACCAGCAGACTACTGCCACCGTAGCTGACAAAGGGCAGAGTCAATCCCTTGGTGGGCAGGAACCCCGAGTTAACGCCCAGATTGAAAAAGGTCTGGCCACTTAACAGCAGTCCAAAACCAATCAATGTGTAGGCGGCAAACCACTGCTGATGGGCAATAGCTTTTTTACTTAGACGCATAATTCTGAAGACTAAGAAACTGTAGAGGCCGAGAAGACAGAGCACACCGATAAATCCAAATTCCTCGGCGTAAATGGCAAAGACAAAATCGGTGTGAGCATCGGGTAAATAGAGCATTTTTTGTACCGACTGCCCCAAACCTACCCCAGTCCACTCGCCGCGACCAAAGGCAATCAGCGATTGGGTCAGCTGATATCCAGAGTTAAATTGATCAGACCAGGGATCTAAATAGGCTGTCAGACGAGCCAATCGGTAGGGCGCTGCAATTAACAGCATCCACAGGGCGGCGACCGCGGATACCAGCAATAGGGCAAATTGTCCCAGATGGGCCCCACCTAAAAACAACAGTGTCAAAAAGGTGCCTGTGAGGACCACAACCGAACCAAAATCTGGCTCCAGAATCAATAAAACAGCCATCAGGCCTGCAACTGCCACCAATTTCGCCAACTGGGTCCAGTCACTGCCCAATGTTTGTCGGTGCTTGGCCAATTGGCTGGCAAAAAATACCACCGCAGCGACTTTGGCGATCTCTGAGGCCTGTAGCGTGAAGCCACCTAAACTCAACCAGCGGCGGCTGCCATTTAAATTGAGCCCTACTCCGGGGATCAACACTGCTACCAATAATACAATGGCGATCACTAGCCACAGGAGTGAATACTTTGCCCATATTTGAGGGCTGACATAGAAACCCACTGCGCCGGCACCCAGGCCCAAGAAAAGGTAGGCGATATGCCGTTTGACAAACATAAATTGGCTGTCAAATTTATAGTCGGCAAAACTAAATGAAGCCGAGGCCACCATAATCAGCCCGAGAGACATTAACGCCAGCACCGGCAATAGCAAACTGAAGTCCAAATGCCAGCTATCATTGCGGTGGGCCATGGCTCTTGTTGAAAGACTATAGCTCATTGGCCACTCCCTGGGATTGTCCCAGCAGTGCGGTAACTGCCTCTTGAAAACACTGACCACGGTGCTCAAACCCAGTGAACATATCAAAACTGGCACAGGCGGGAGACAACAACACAATGTCCCCGGGAACTGCCACTTGATGTGCCGCCTGAACCGCCAACTCTATGGAATCCACCATGATCAGGTCGCCACAACCCGCTACAGCCTGCTGGATTTGCTGTGCATCCTCTCCCAACAACAGGGTGAGTTTGACGAAGTCGGACAGTGGGGATTTGAGCCTATCAAAATCTTGGCCTTTGCTCTGACCGCCAGCAATCAGCAGCAGATTTTTTTGCCCCTTGACACCAAAGCTATGCAGTGCCGCCACTGCGGCACCAATATTGGTGGCCTTGGAATCATCAATGTAGAGAACCCCATCGATCTCGGCAATATTTTCACAGCGGTGAGGCAGGCCCTTAAACGTTTTCAAAGTCTTTAACATGGTCTGCATGGGCAGATCGGCAGCGTAGCCCAGTGCCAGGGCAGCCAGGGCATTGGCTAGATTGTGAGTGCCTTTTAGTGCCAACTCCTCAATGCGCATCAAGCGCTCGATACCGTAGGACAGGTAACCCTCACTGAGTCCCTCTAAAATACCAAAGTCTCCGAGATCTGGTTGATTCAGACCAAAAGTGGTCATAGGAATTTGCGTAGAGATCAGCGGACGGGTCAGGCTATCCTCACGGTTGACCACCACCTTGCCGGCACCGCGAAAAATTCGGTGTTTGGCAGCGTGATACTGCTGAAGCTGGGGGTAGCGATCCAGATGATCTGCGCTAATATTGAGCAGAGCGACAATGGCACCGCGACTGTTGTCGAGCAATTCCAACTGAAAACTCGAAAGCTCCAGCACATACAACTGACTGTTGCTGTCTAGCAGGTCGAGCATCGGTGTCCCCAAATTGCCGCCGACTCCAACCTTGAGGCCAGTATCTCGCGCCATCTGCCCCAGTAATGTAGTGACTGTACTCTTGCCATTGGAACCGGTAATGGCGACAACAGGGGATTTGGCGTATTGCAAAAACAACTCGAGATCACCGATCAACTCAACGCCCTGCTCTCTAGCCGCAACCAGTGCTGGTTCGCTGAGCGAGATTCCAGGACTGACTATCAACCTATCGAACTGCACCAACCGCTCTTGATCGAAGTCTCCCAGTATCAACTCAATATCGGGAAAATCTCGCTGTATCTGATCGCTGTGTGGGGGCTCGGCACGACTGTCGATCAGTACAAAGGGAGTCTCTCGGGCTGACAGAAATCGCGCCACCGACATTCCTGTGGCACCGGTGCCCAGGATAGCGGTTCTGCGATTAGTAGCAATAATTTCTGTCATCAAAGTGGCCATTGATTATCGAAGTTTTAGGGTCGCCAGACCCAGTAATACCAGCATCAATGTGACAATCCAAAAGCGGACTATCACCCGCGGCTCCGGCCAGCCCTTCAACTCAAAATGATGGTGTAGAGGTGCCATGCGAAAAACCCGTTTGCCGGTCAATTTATAGGAGCTGACCTGAATAATTACCGACAGGGTCTCAACCACAAATACGCCCCCCATAATTATCAGTACGATTTCCTGTCGCACTACCACCGCCATCACACCCAGCGCTGCACCCAGGGCGAGAGAGCCGATATCACCCATAAATACCATTGCTGGATAGGTGTTAAACCAAAGAAACCCGAGACCGGCACCACAGATAGCCGCGGCAATAATTAGCAATTCACCGGCACCGTTGATATAGGGTATATGCAGGTAACTGGCAAATTGATAGTGACCGGTGAGATAGGCAAAGATCCCCAGAGCTCCGGCCACCAGAACGGCTGGCAGAATGGCCAAGCCATCCAGACCATCGGTGAGATTAACGGCATTGCTGGTACCGACAATCACAAAATAAGTCAGAACAATAAATAATGGGCCCATATGCAGGGCGACATCTTTAAAAAGAGGCACGATCAATGCTAATTCCGCAGGGCTCTGGGCGCTGTAATACAAAAATAGCGCAGCGGCCAGCCCCACTACAGATTGCCAAAAGTACTTCCAGCGCGCCGTGAGACCCCGAGGGTCTTTTGCTACCACTTTGCGGTAGTCATCCACCCAACCGATGGCGCCAAAAGCCAGCGTCACCGCCATCACTACCCAGACGTAGCGATTGGATAAATCCGACCACAGCAAACTGCTGATAAAAATCGACAATAGGATAAGTGCACCGCCCATGGTGGGTGTACCAACCTTGCTCAGATGAGTTTTTGGCCCATCACTGCGGATCGCCTGCCCCATCTGAAGACGGTTGAGCTGACGGATAACTATAGGACCGGCAATCAGACTAATCAGTAGCGCGGTCATCACCGCCAAAATCCCCCTCAAGGTGAGATACTGTATCACCGAAAACGGGCTGTAGAATTGACTTAAGTAGTCAGCGAGCCATAGCAACATTAGAGTGCTTCCTCTGTGTTGAGTATTGTTATCACTTTGTCCATCCTGGAACTGCGAGACCCTTTGACCAATACAACCGTTTTCCCCTGTTCTCTTCGGGTCTTATCTAGTGCCTTTTTCAAGGCCTCAATCAATAATTCTGTGTTTTTGAAATGACTGCCATTGCAGACATCTGTCACAGCCGCACTCCAAGTGCCGGTGGTGAATACCTGATCGATACCCGCTTGCAGCGCATACTCGCCAATCTGTCGATGCAGGGCTTGAGACTGGTCTCCCAGCTCTGCCATATCACCCATCACCAATATCCGCTGACCGGCAGTGGCACTGAGCACATCGATACCCGCTCTAAATGAATCTGGGTTGGCATTGTAGGTATCGTCAATGAGAGTCAAGTCAGGCGCTAATTCAATGCTATTCAGCCTGCCGGAGACCGGCACCACTGCAGCCAATCCTGCAGCAACTTGATCCCTATCAGCCCCGGCAGCGGTGGCGCAGGCAGCGGCGGCCAGAGCATTGCTAACCGAATGTACTCCCGGTACCGACAACACTATCTGGCGACTGGATAGGCTTGGGTTGCGCCGATCGCGCAACTGAAAACGACAGCAGCCGTTATCTAGGGTTTCAATCTGTTCAGCGCCGAGATCTGCCTGGTTATCTGTAATGGAAAAGGTGATACAGGCTCTGTCCCCAATCAGCTGTCGCCACTGGGACGACCAAGACTGATCGAGATTGAGCACCGCGGTACCATCGGCGCTGAGGCCGCTATAGATTTCACCTTTGCCAGAGGCAATTCCCTCGACCGAACCAAAGCCCTCGAGATGGGCGCGCTGCACATTATTAACCAGGGCAATGGTGGGCTGGGCAATTTCACACAGATAGGCGATTTCACCAGCGCCGCTGGCACCCATTTCAATCACCGCAACATCGCTGTTGGCGCCCATATTTAACAGCGTCAATGGCACACCAATATGATTGTTAAGATTGCCCGCTGTGGCGTGTACCGCACAATTTTGCCCCATAATGGCAGCGGTCATCTCCTTGACTGAGGTCTTGCCGCTGCTACCGGTTATGGCAATCACTGGCCCTCGATGCAATTCCCTGCGGGCTGCGGCTATCTGCCCGAGCGCGCGGGTGGTGTCCTCGACCACCCACTGAGGCAGCTGGATATGTTGATTTCTCTGAGATACCACGATACCGGCGGCCTTGGTGGCCACATCGGATAGAAACTGATGGGCATCGAAACGCTCTCCCTGCAGTGCCACAAACAGATCACCCTCAGCGGTGTGGCGGCTATCGGTAGATACCCGATTAAACTGGCAGTCTGGATTTAGCAGCGTACCACCATAGGCGACTGCCAAGTCGGTAAGGCGCAGTTGAATCATAAGCTGACACCCCCAAGTGAATCGGTCAAAACTGATTCCGAGAAACCTCGAAGTGCCAACCTAGCTTCCAGTTGATCGCTAAATGGCAGTCGATCGCCACCTAGAATTTGATAGTTTTCATGCCCCTTACCCGCTATCAGGATAATATCCTGCGCCGCTGCATTGCGGATACAGTTTGCAATGGCTTGACGCCGATCCAGCTCAACCTCAACCTCTGCCTGAATGCCTTGCAAAATATCATCGGCAATCTGCTGAGGTGACTCGCTGCGCGGGTTATCACTGGTCACCACGACCCGGTCGGCACAGCGCCGAGCTATTTCACCCATCAGTGGCCGCTTGCCCACATCGCGATCACCCCCGCAACCAAAAATCACATGCAATTGACCCGCACAGTGAGGGCGCAATGCCAGTAGCGCGTTTTCCAATGCATCTGGTGTGTGGGCATAATCTACCACCACCACCGGCTTGCCATCAGCCGTTATCACTTCCATGCGTCCTGGCACCGCAGAGAGCTTGGCTATTGCCTGCAGAACTTCTAACAGCTCGATCCCTTGGATGCCGGCAACACCAATTACAGCCAACAGATTGAGTAAATTAAAGGTACCGAATAGTGATGACTCGAGGATTTCGCGACCCCAGGGGGTGTGAATAGTGGCCCTGAGTCCCGGTGCGTTCAATTGCGAACTGGCGGTGATCTGCGAACAGTAAATATCTGCAGCGGGGTTTTCGAGACTAAAGGTAAGGGCAGTAATTGCGGGATTGAGACCTGCGAGAATTCTCCGCCCTATCACATCATCACGATTAATCACTGCATGCTTTACCCCGGGCATTGAGAACAGGCTGGCTTTTGCCGCAGCATAGCGATCGAGATCACCGTGATAATCCAAATGATCACGGCTCAAATTGGTAAATACTGCAGTATCAATTTCCAGAGCGGCTATTCGCTGTTGCACCAAACTATGGGAGGACGCCTCCAGCGCAACCTGCTGAGCACCAGTGGCTGACAGCTCTGCCAAAATTCGCTGCATGGTCACCGCATCAGGCGTTGTCAGTCCACTATTGATACGCCAATCATCAGCAGTGGTCTTGGCAGTACCTTTAGCACCGCCAGTCTGCGCCATGCCAAATCCTGTAGTCCCTATAAAAGCCGACTGGATAGATAGATTTGCCAGTAACTGCGCATAGAGCCTGCTGCAGGTGGTCTTGCCATTAGTGCCAGTAAAGGCCACCAACTTCATCTGCCGCGATGGATGATGGTAAAAGCGTCCAGCGATCTCAGACACTTGCGCAGCAAGATTCTGGATTCTGAACAATGGCACTTCAAGGGCCAACAGCTTGGCATCCAATTCGGCTTCAGTATCGACTAGGATCACCTCAGCACCCCGATCGACCGCCTGCTCTATATAGTCTGCACCGTTAGTGACCGCACCTTTGAGAGCAATAAAACCATCTCCCTCTCGAACCTGCCGGCTATCCAGAGTCAGACCGCTTACCCACAGCTCTGGGGGCACTGGCTCAGTCACCAGACCTGCTAACAAATTGGCAACCTCGATGCGATATTTTTCAACACTCATCATGATTCCCCCCGCTGTATTGGCTGGGGAGGCAACTGAGCGACGGCATTATCATCCTCCAGTTGATCGGGTGTCACCTGCAACAGGCGCAGGGCATTACCAGTGATCTCAGAGAATACGGGGGCCGCCACTAAGCCACCAAAATAGTCACCATCTCGAGGTTCGTCGATCACCACAATGGTCACCAGACGCGGATTTGAAACTGGGGAGAACCCTGCAAACACCGACATGTAGCGATTCTCGTCGTAGCCGCCGGTAATTTTTACTTTGTGCAGCGTGCCGGTTTTTCCACCTACAGAGTACCCATTGATCAGGGCACGCTTGCCTGTGCCCTGATCACCGGTGGCCTGTTGCAACATCTGGCGCATAGTTTTCACTAAATCGGCATCAACCACTCTCACGCCCTCGGGCACCTGCTCTAAGGCCAACAGGGAAATTTCCTTGCGCAGGCCGTCGTTGGCCAGTATGGAATAGGCCCGAGCCAGTTGCAGTGAGGACGCACTTAGACCGTAGCCAAAGGCAAATGTCGCCTGAGTGACCGGATCCCATTTGCGATGAGCCGGCAAATTGCCACTGGTTTCCCCGGGAAATCCGGTGCTCATACCCTCACCGAAACCCATCCTTTCAAACAGCTCTCTGGTTTCATCGGGATCCAGTTCCAGCGCTAATTTTGATGTGCCCACCTGACTGGATTTCGACAGAATGCCGGCCAGATCTAGAACACCATAATCATGGGGGTCGACAAAAGTTTTGTAATCGACTTTGAGATATCCGGGACTAGTATCCACTTCGGTATCGGCTGCAAACTTACCACTCTCAAGGGCGGCCAACAGAGTAAATGGTTTGACCGTAGACCCCGGCTCCATCATGTCTGTCACCGCGCGATTGCGCACCGACTCCGGCCGCAGCGCTGCGCGGTTATTGGGATTGAAAGAGGGTTGATTGACCATAGCCAGTACTTCGCCAGTGACAATATCCATTACCACTGCAGAACCAGATTTAGCGCGATGCTGATGCACTGAGGCTTTCAGCGCTCGGTAGGCGGCATACTGCACCCGCAGATCAATACTCAAACGCAATGTATCACCAGATCGGGCGGGCTTTAACTGGGCGATATCTTTAATAACCCGCCCTTTCAAGTCTTTGATCACTTTTTTCGACCCGGGCTCACCGGTCAACTGAGAATTGTAAGCCAGCTCCAGTCCCTCTTGACCGGCATCATCAATGTCAGTGAATCCCACCAGCTGCGCTGTCACCTCGCCGGCGGGATAAAACCGCTTGAATTCCTGACGCCCTGAAATACCCATTATTCCCAAGTCGAGCACTCTGGCGGCCTCGCCAACCGGCAGCTGTCTGGCTAAATACATAAACGATTTATTGCGATAGCGATTTAACCGCGCTTTCAGCTGACTCAGACCGGTATCAAGGGACTCTGCAAGCCGGCTCAAATCTTCCTCTGAAGCCTGAAGCAGGTATTTGGGGTTTGCAACTAGCGAGGTCACTGGCGTGCTCACTGCCAGGGGCTCACCGTTGCGATCGGTAATCAAGCCTCGATAGGCGGGAATGGATTGACTGCGAATAGACCGCGCATCACCCTGATGCTGGAGAAAATCAACGCCGTATTCATGGTCGGGGATAATCTGTAGCTGGGCTATTTTGATGGCCAGCAAAATTGGCAGAGAGACCAGCCCCAACATCACTAAATAGTAACGCCAGCGCGGTATTAAATTCTGTGCCGATTGTTTGGCCACTTTGATGCCTTTTGTTATTCCCATTCAGAGCGCTTAACTCTGCTCACCTAATTTTGATCGCTACCAATGGATCTGTTACTTAACCATTACTATCTCATCAACCCTGGGGGTACCCATTTCCAACTGCTGGATGGCGATAGACTCCACCCTCTGCAGTGACCCCCATGCACTTTGCTCCAGCAGATACCTTCCGTAATCAACCTGCAACTGATTGGCCTCGCGCTCCATCGCCGTCAGCTGTGCATACTGCTCGCGACAAAGATGACTAAAATGCGCCACCGCCACCGCACTGATTACCACTGCCAGCCACAAAAAACTGATGCGCAACAGTGGAAAAAAATTCAAACCCACCATCGACTACTTAGGCCACCCGCTCAGCGACACGCATCACTGCACTGCGCGCCCTGATATTGCCATCCACTTCCGCCTGTGCCGGCTTGATGGGTTTACCTACTTTGATCAAGCGTACCCCGCGATCAATATCGCGAATCGGCAGATTTTTCGGCAGCACAGTGCCGCGCTGCTGATCGCGAATAAAGCGCTTAACTCGCCGATCTTCCAGGGAATGAAAGCTGATAATCACCAACCGGCCGCCCACTTTCAGACAGTCGATAATCTGCTCGAGCAGGGTCTCCAGATCCTCGAGCTCACGGTTGATATAAATTCTTATCGCCTGGAATGCCTTGGTGGCCGGATGCTTGCCTCGCTCCCAGGCCGGATGCGCCGCTGCCAGTATCTCCGCCAGCTGCACAGTGCGAGTAATCGCCCGCTGCTCACGCTCTCGAACCACCGCACTAGCCATGCGCCGCGCAAAACGCTCCTCGCCGTAATCTTTAAATACCTGGGCCATCTGCTGCTCATCGGCGCAAGCAATCCACTCGGCAGCGGAGATACCGCTACTGGTATCCATGCGCATATCCAATGGCCCATCGCGCAAAAAACTAAATCCTCGCTCGGACTGATCCAGTTGTGGCGAGGACACACCCAAGTCCAGCAACACACCGGAAACAGCACCCTGAATACCCTGCCGATCGGCGATCGTTGAGAGCTCAGCGAAGCTACCATGGGCCAAGGTCAGACGCTGATCGTCGGCAAACCGGTTGCGGCCCGCAGCGATGGCTTCCAAGTCTTTATCTATAGCTGTCACTGAGCCATTCGCCGTCAATCTATCCAGTAATTCCGCACTGTGACCGCCGCGCCCGAAAGTGCCATCTACATAGTGCCCGTCGGGATCTTTAACCAGCGCATCTATAGCTTCTTTAAGCAGCACGGTTTTATGGAGAGTGACAGCCTGATCATTCATACTGTTCACCAGGAGAGACTTTTCAGGGCATCTGACATATTTTCTTTGTCCAACAACATGCCGCGGTAGGTTTGCTGAGACTTTTCACGCTCTGTATCCCAGTTCTCTTGAGACCATAGCTCCAATCTCTGAGTGCGCCCCACCAGTACTAATTTTTTCTCTAGCTCAGCGTAGCCGCGCAGCTCGGGCGGGATTAGAATGCGACCACTGCCATCTACCAGAAGATCCTTGGCCTGCCCCACTACAAAGCGGCTCAACATCTCGCCCAACTCGTCCATGGCTGGCAGTGCTGACACCTTTTCCTCAAATCGCTTCCACTCCGGAAGGGGCGACAGAGTCAAGCAGGGAGATTTCATATCAATGGTGATAACCAATTGATTGGCGCATACTTCTTCCAGCAGAACACGGTAGCGGGTCGGAATGGCCATCCGCCCCTTGGCATCCATATTGATTGGATCGCTACCTCTAAACATTTTTAACCCTCTACCGCCACTTTAACTGAAAAATAAAACACTTTTTGCCACTTTTACCCACCTGATCAGATTATTGTTACTGCCAGCCAATGTCAAGGCTGCAGCAATAACAAATAATCGAATAAAATCAGTAAGTTATGTATAGGAAAACCGGTAAATCTGGGAGGTGACAAAATTAACAAAGATAAAACAGATAGCTAAGGTAACAACTTAAAGTAACTTCTAGCTTTTGCTATTTTTAAGAATATTTAGCGCTTATAAATGGGGTTGATATACCTTTTAGGTATATAAAAAGATCGCGTTACAGTCGATTATTACGCCTGCTAACGAACAAAAACCACTGGTATCTGCCAGCCTAGCTAGAGAGCCTTGTCAAACAGCTGAGAGGCAATGATTTTGCATCATTTTTTTCACTGGCAAGACCCAACAAGGCGCACAGCCACTCTACGGCGACCAATTGCACTGCCATCACTGCCGTCAGCACAGCAAATGGCCGAAATAGCGCCAGCAAGCTAATTGAGAGCGGGGCTTGGCAGCGATTGATTAAAAAGTTGAGTTGACCGATAAGCCGGGTTCTGTCGTGGACAGTCATTCATCTGGGATAAGCGTCACCGCTTACCTCTAGCGACCTACCCGTTCCCAACGCGGGTCACGCCGTACGGGAACCTATTTGGTCTTGCTCCGAGTGGGGTTTACCCTGCCACTACTGTTACCAGCAGCGCGGTGCGCTCTTACCGCACCCTTTCACCCTTGCCTGTGTTCCAAAGAACCATCGGCGGTCTACTCTCTGCGGCACTTTCCGTGGGCTCTCGCCCCCCAGGCGTTACCTGGCACTCTACCCTGTGGAGCCCGGACTTTCCTCTGCATCTAACACGGTTACTCGCAAGCGAGTAACCGCAGCAAAGATACAGCGACTGTCTGGTCAACTCGCAGACAAGACTAGCATAGTAGTGACATAGGCAACAGAATAACTTCAACAAATCACTGAGCAGTCAGCTAGGAGTCCATTTTCACAACAGACCCAAAGCCTGCAAAACGCCAGTGGATCAGAAACAGAGGTATACAGATTAGGATAACAATTAACCCTCGCAACATTGACTGAAAATTAACTCTAACCTCAGAATCCAGAGCCAATTGATAACTGGCGAGTCTCTGTTCAGTAATTTCCTCATCTGATAGCGACTCAACTGGTTGCGTTATGTCACCTGCCTCAAAGGGATTAGGGCCCAGCATCATCGGCTCTACTCTGAGTGGCTCAGCTGAAAACAGCTCATTGGATTGATGCCTTTCGTAGGCCCATGCATCAATTGTGATTTCAGGTGCAATAACGCCGATAAAGTTATAGCCACTGAGACCCAGCCATACCGAAAAGCAAACCATGGTAATAAAACAGACCAGCAGGGCATAAATTTCCAGAAAGGTTTTCTTCATAATAATCTAACTCCTTTTAGATAGTTACAGAATGGACCACTTATCTATACGATTTTGATAAGTAAATTAATGTTTTAACAGCGGATGATCCTTTGGCAACTGGCGAGAAATCCACAGCGCCAGCTTGTGACGCATGGCCGGATCGCTAATCTGATGCTTAGCTAGGGGCTGAATGAGCTTGTCCTGCACCAGTACTTTATAGATAAATTCAACCTTAAGTTTTACTGAATCCTGGGCCTCGACCTTCCCATAGGCGCGCTTTTGGGCATAAACCGCTCCTACCTGCAGCGCTTTCTTAACCAGCTCAGCCTCGTTGGGCAATTTACTCATCACCAAGCCTCCTGCTAAAAGTTGATAAATTTAGTCGACAAAAACACGTGCATTTCTAAACAGTCGCATCCAGCCACTATCCTCCCCCCAGTCATCTGGATGCCAGGAGTTCGAAATACTGCGGAAGACTCGCTCGGGATGGGGCATCATCAAAGTCGCGCGACCATCAGCCGAAGTGACGCCGGTGATACCATCAGGAGAGCCATTGGGATTGGCCGGATACTGGGTGGCAACCTGTAAATTATTCTCCAGATAGCGAAGGCTAATCTGGCTGCTCTGCTGTAGATCAGTTAGCGCCTGGCGATCGGCAAATTCAGCGCGACCCTCACCGTGGGACACCGCAATCGGCAGATGGGAGCCAGCCATACCCTGCAGCAAAATCGAGGGCGATTGCTCGATACGCACCAGTGAAAAGCGCGCCTCAAACTGCTCGGATAGGTTGCGCACAAAGCGCGGCCAGCGCTCTGCACCGGGGATCAGATCACGGAGATTAGACAGCATCTGACAGCCATTGCAGACACCCAGGCTGAAAGTTTCCGGACGAGTAAAGAACTGCTCGAACTGATCTTTGAGCTGGCTGTTAAACCGGATGGTTTTTGCCCAACCCTCTCCAGCGCCGAGCACATCGCCGTAGGAAAACCCACCGCAGGCGACCATTCCCACAAACTCATCCAGAGAGCGGCGCTGGGCCAACAGATCACTCATGGACACATCGATAGCGGAAAACCCGGCGCGATCAAAAGCCGCTGCCATCTCGACATGACTGTTGACGCCCTGCTCGCGCAGAATAGCCATTTTCGGCCTCACCCCCGAGCGGATATAGGGTGCACAGATATCCTCGGCAGGGTCATAGCTCAGCGCTACCGAGAGACCGGGGTCCTCGGCGGCAATCCGTTTAAACTCCTCCTCCACGCAGTCGGCATTATCGCGCTGCAGTGCCATTTGGTAAGAGGTGCGACTCCAATGTTCCTGCAACTCCGCGCGAGGTTTGTCAAATAGCAGCGCTCCACCGCGGCTGATACGCAGGGTATCCAGACTGTTAAGCGCACCTATGCCGTGAGCATTTACCCCCAGCGCTCTGAATTGGGCCAATATGCTATCGGCATGCTCAGCGGCGACTTGGATCACCGCGCCCAATTCTTCGTTGAATAGCACTGCCATACCCTCTTCATCGAGACTGCAAACGCTATCGAGATTGATAGATAAGCCAGTGCGTCCGGCAAAAGCCATCTCGGCAAGGGTAGTGAACAGGCCACCATCGGAGCGGTCGTGGTAAGCGATAATTTGCTGTTGCTGAATCAACTCTTGGGTGATTCCAAAGAAGTTTTTCAAACTCTCAGGACTGTCCACATCCGGTGCTGTATCGCCCAACTGCCCGTAGACCTGCGCCAGTATCGAGCCACCCATACGGTTGGCTCCGGCACCCAAATCAATCAGCAATAATTGGCTATCTCTACAATCACTGCGCAGCTGGGGGGTGACAGTTTTACGCACATCGAGCACCGGCGAAAATCCACTGACAATTAGCGAAAGTGGTGCGGTCACGGACTTATCCTCTCCTCCCTGACGCCAGGCAGTTCGCATCGACATACTATCCTTACCCACTGGAATAGTGATCCCCAATTGCGGGCAGAGCTCCATACCCACCGCCTCCACCGTGCGGTAGAGTTTTTCATCCTCGCCGGGAGATCCGGCCGCGCACATCCAATTGGCCGAGAGTTTAATCGCCTGGATATCGCCGATAGATGCCCCACAGAGGTTGGTAATTGCCTCGCCGATCGCCATCCGCCCTGAGGCAGGGGCATTGATTAACGCCAGCGGCGTGCGCTCGCCCATTGCCATCGCCTCACCGGCATAGCTATCGTAGGTCACAGTGGTCACCGCACAGTCAGCGACTGGCACCTGCCAGGGGCCAACCATCTGATCCCGAGCCACCATACCGGTGACTGAGCGATCGCCAATGGTAATCAAAAAGCTTTTACTGGCCACCGTGGGATGCTGCAGCACCCGCACTGCAGCTTCATTAATAGTTAAATACTTTGGATTAAACGGCTCGGTCTGGGCCTCCAACTTCTCGGCTGCGCGATGCATTTTTGGCGGCTTACCAAACAATACCGACATCGGCAGATCTACAGGACTGTTGTCAAAGTGCTGATCAGTGACCACAATCTGCTCTTCCGCCGTGGCCTCACCAACAATGGCAAACGGGCAGCGCTCCCGCTCGCAAATAGCCGTAAAGCGCTGGATATCTTCTGGCATAACCGCCAGCACATAGCGCTCCTGAGCTTCGTTGCACCAGATTTCCAGCGGCGACATCCCGGGCTCATCGTTGGGCACCCGGCGCAACTCGAAACGCCCTCCCGTTCCGCCATCCTTGACCAGCTCCGGCAGAGCATTGGACAGGCCACCGGCGCCCACATCGTGAATAAAGGCAATCGGATTATCACCGCCCAACTGCCAACACTGATCTATAACCTCTTGACAGCGGCGCTCGATCTCAGGATTCTGACGCTGCACTGAAGCGAAGTCCAAGTCAGCGGAACTACTGCCGGTGGTCATTGAGGAAGCGGCACCACCCCCGAGACCAATCAACATCGCCGGCCCCCCCAGAACTATCAATTTGGCGCCGGGTTCAAATTCGGGCTTTTCAATATGCTCCTCGCGGATATTGCCATAGCCACCGGCAATCATAATGGGCTTGTGATAGCCCCACCGCTGGCCGTTAAAATCCGCCTCAAAGGTGCGGAAATAGCCACACAGATTGGGCCGGCCAAATTCGTTGTTAAAGGCAGCACCGCCAATCGGGCCCTCAAGCATAATATCCAGTGCTGAAACTATGCGATCCGGCTTGCCGTAATCCTGTTCCCAGGGCTGCATATAATTGGGGATTTGCAGGTTGGATACGGTGAAGCCGACAAGTCCAACTTTGGGCTTGGAGCCGCGACCCACCGCACCCTCGTCGCGAATTTCGCCACCTGAACCAGTGCCTGCGCCAGAAAAGGGTGCAATGGCAGTGGGGTGATTGTGGGTCTCAACCTTCATCAATAGGTGAACCGGCTCAGTGTTATAAGTGTATTCTCTTGTGACCGGGTCTGGGTAAAATCGACCGCCCTGACTGCCAGTGACTACCGCGGCATTGTCCGAGTAGGCGGACAGTACATTGTCTCCACCCAACTCATGGGTATTGCGAATCATGGCAAACAGACTGTGGGCCTGATCTTCACCATCTAGGGTCCAGGTGGCATTAAAAATCTTGTGTCGGCAGTGCTCGGAATTGGCCTGGGCGAACATCATCAGCTCGGTATCCGATGGATTGCGCCCCAGAGCTTGGAAACTCCCCACCAGATAGTCGATTTCATCTTCGGCCAGCGCCAATCCCAATGCCGTATTGGCCAAATTCAGCGCCTCTTTACCACCCTGAATGATATCCACAGTAGTCATCGGTGTAGGATCCTGCTGGCTAAACAGCTGCTGGGCGTGATTGAGATCGAAAAACACTGTCTCCACCATGCGGTCGTGAAGTAATTCACCCACCGCCTGCCACTGCTGTTCCGTTAGCTCACCTTGGGTTTCAATATAGTAAGCGATGCCCCGCTCCACCCTGACCACAGAGCTAAGGCCGCAGTTATGGGCTATATCGGTGGCTTTGCTGGACCAGGGAGAGATAGTTCCCGGCCGCGGCACCACCAATAGTAATCTGCCATTCAGAGGCGAAGATTCGTGGGTCGGGCCATAGTTCATCAGCGCCTCTAAGGTCTGCTGTTCTACATCGGATAGCGGCTGACTGACCTCGGCAAAGTGTCGATACTCAGCTACCACGGCGGTCACCTCGGGAACCGCCGGTGTAATAGTGGCAAGCAACTTGCGCCGACGAAAAGCAGAAAGAGCGGGGGCACCGGAAAGAATTATCATATTACAGCGAATCTCAAATAATTGGGGTGTTAGCACCAACTGAAATCTCTACCACCTATCAGTGCCAACCTTAGGCCCGATATTCTATCTGAAAATTACGCCTTTAGGCAGAATCGAGGGCAATAAGATCAGTAGATAATCGCCATAGGCAAAAATGGACAACTTTCGTTCATAAATTGCTGATTGAGCATCCCCCAAATGCGCCATAGTTGCAAAGGAGCATTTGCGCAGAGGTCTCACTATCTCTGTCTGTTTAATACATCGAAACCATGTAGAATGAGACCAACGCACAAGTAGGAGTTTTGTTGTCAGACGCAGTGTCTACAGGTACCCATGTATAAGTTCTCCAAACAGGTAAGGAAAATTCGCAACCGCACGGTACTCGCGGTCCTGGCTCTTGTATTGGTCGCCAACCTGTCGGATAGCAGCAGAGTTAGCGATCTTGACAGAGTGCTCAACAAGGGGCAGCTGGTAATGCTGACCCTGCCGGGTGCGACCACCTACTTTGAAGATGGCTATGGCAAAAATGGCTTTGAATACCTGCTGGCCAAAGCATTCGCCGATCATCTGG
>Ga0213866_10000603_pt1 | contig 28222 bp, 24 predicted proteins | sample PICome_11_FD_160079 | JGI IMG/M metagenome (GOLD analysis project Ga0213866, IMG submission 160079) | Coastal seawater microbial communities near Pivers Island, North Carolina, United States - PICO284 | ecosystem: Environmental > Aquatic > Marine > Coastal | place: USA: North Carolina... | reverse complement strand
AAAATTAGATGGTTATTATGAATGTATATTATGTGCTTGTTGTTCAACTTCTTGCCCAAGCTATTGGTGGAATGGCGACAAATACTTAGGGCCAGCAGTTTTATTACAAGCATATCGGTGGATTAACGATAGCAGAGACGGTGATAAAAAAGAGAGACTAAAAAAAGTTGCAGATGAATTAAAATTATATAGATGCCATACAATAATGAATTGTACCAATTCTTGCCCAAAAGGACTAAATCCAGCAAAAGCTATTGGATCTATTAAGAAAATGCTTGCAACAAGTTAAAAGCTTATTTATTCAATATCATCATGAAAACTATTGAACACTTTGTTGGAGGTAAATCATTCAGCGGAGACTCAAAAAGAATAGGTAAGGTATTTAATCCAGCAACTGGAGAACAAAGCTCAGAGGTAAAACTTGCTTCTGTTAAAGATGTAAATCAAGCGGTAGAAAACGCTAAGAAAGCTTTTGAACCTTGGGCAAATACACCTCCGCTTCAAAGAGCTAGAATAATGTTCAAATTTAAGGAATTGATTGAAAAAAATTCTGATGAACTAACAAAAATTATAGTCGCAGAACATGGGAAGGTATACGAAGACGCAAAAGGTTCATTAACGAGAGGTTTAGAGGTAGTTGAATATGCTTGTGGAATTCCACAAATGCTTAAAGGAGAGTTTACTGAAAATGTTGGTACTAATGTTGATAGCTGGTCTGTACGGCAGCCTTTGGGAGTTTGCGCAGGTATAACACCTTTTAATTTTCCTGCTATGGTTCCAATGTGGATGTTTCCGATGGCAATAGCATGCGGGAATACTTTTGTTTTAAAGCCTTCAGAAAAAGATCCCTCATGTTCAATGCGGTTGGCAGAGTTATTGAAGGAAGCCGGCCTACCTGATGGAGTTTTTAATATTGTAAATGGCGACAAAGAAGCTGTCGATGCTTTAATAAGTAATAAAGATGTTGTTGCAATGAGCTTTGTAGGATCTACTCCAATTGCAAAATATATCTACGAAAACTGCGCAAAAAATGAAAAAAGAGTTCAAGCGCTGGGCGGTGCTAAAAATCATTGTGTCGTTATGCCTGACTGTGACTTAGACCAAGCGGTCAATGGATTGATGGGCGCAGCTTACGGTTCAGCAGGTGAAAGGTGTATGGCTCAATCAGTTGCTGTAGCAGTTGGCGGGATAGGAGACAAACTTGTAGAGTCACTTGCAAAAAAAGTTGAAACATTAAAAGTTGGCCCGGGTATGGATAAACAATCTGAAATGGGACCCTTAGTAACCAAAGAGCATTTAGCAAAAGTAAAAAACTACATTGATATAGGTGAAAAAGAAGGAGCAAAGCTAATTGTCGATGGAAGAGTATTTAAATTACAAGGATACGAAAATGGTTATTATATTGGAGGCAGTTTATTTGATCATGTAAAAAAAAATATGAGAATTTATAAAGAAGAAATATTTGGACCGGTTTTATCTGTTGTGAGAGCTAAAGATTTTGATGAAGCATTGCAATTAGTAAACGATCACGAATTCGGAAACGGTGTAAGCATATTTACAAGAGATGGAGACTCAGGGAGAACGTTTTCAAATAAAGCTAAAATTGGAATGGTTGGTATCAATATACCAATTCCGGTCCCAATGGCATTTCATAGCTTTGGAGGTTGGAAAAGATCCTTGTTTGGTGATCAACATATGCACGGTCCTGAAGGAGTAAGATTTTATACAAAATTAAAAACTATAACATCAAGATGGCCATCAGGCTTAAGATCTGATCCAGAATTTGTGATGCCAACAATGAAATAGGGGAATTAAATGAAAAAAAAAATTACTTTAATAGGCGCAGGACAAATAGGTGGAACATTGGCTCATTTAATTGCACTTAAAGATTTAGCTGATGTTGTGTTATTCGATGTTGCTGCAGGTATTGCAAAAGGAAAAGCTTTAGATATAGCACAATCATCTCCAGTTAATGGATTTAATATAAACCTATCAGGTACTGATAAATATGAAGATACAAAAAATTCAGATGTAATTATTATAACAGCGGGTGTTCCAAGGAAGCCAGGAATGACTAGAGATGATTTGCTAGGTATTAATCTTAAAATTATTAAGCAAGTTGCTGAAGGAATAAAAAAAACATCACCAAATGCCTTTGTAATTTGTATCACAAATCCTTTAGATGTAATTGTCATGGCGCTTCAGAAATATTCTGAGCTACCGAAAAATAAAGTAGTCGGAATGGCAGGGATTTTAGACTCTTCAAGATTTGTTTATTTTTTATCTCAGGAATTAAAGGTTCCAGTTCAAAAAATTAAATCGTTTGTTCTTGGGGGCCACGGGGATAGCATGGTTGCTATGTTAGGCTCAACAGAGATTGAAGGGAAAAAAATAAACGACCTTGTTAAAAATGGAAAATTATCTAAAGAAAAATTAGATCAAATAATTGATAGAACAAAAAAAGGCGGGGCTGAAATTGTAAAATATCTTGAGAAAGGGTCAGCATTTTATGCTCCAGCTGCATCAGGCGTTGAAATGGCTGAGAGTTATTTAAAAAATTTAAAAAAACAGTTACCCTGCGCCGCTCATCTGGACGGTCAATATAATACAAAAAATTTGTATGCTGGTGTTCCAGTTATTATTGGATCAGGAGGAGTAGAAAAAGTAGTAGAATTAGATTTAAGCACAGAAGAAAGGATGAATTTTCAAAAATCTGTGAGTGCAGTTAAAGAATTATTTGAAGCCGCTCAAAAAATTGATCCAGATTTAAAATAATTTTATCTTTTTTTATATACAGCAACAATACATTTACCGTAACTATAGTTTGTGAGAAAATCAATCAGAATTGTAACAGGAGTAAACAGCTTGTCCCATAAAAAAATTTTAAATTTAGATGGAAAGGTTTCATTTTTAAAAAATATTTTATTCAAATAATATAGCAGGTATCCCATAGAGTCTAAATATCTAAAACTCACTAATTCTAAGTCTAAAAGATTTTTTTTAAAAAAATCTTTTTCATATCTTCTAAAGTGTCCAACAGCCTTATCTAGGTTACCATAAATTTTTTGGTGAGCTGGAACCATTATTACTAAATGTCCTTCATCATTCAGTTTATTTTTTGCATTTTTTAATTCATTTATATCCTCTTTGATATGTTCAAGAACATGTAAATATAGAATCGTATCGAACTTATTTTGAATTTTATCAATCGATAAATCTGAAATTCTTATATTAGAATTTTTTTCAAATTTTTTTCGAAGATTTGTAATATTTAATTGATCTGTTTCTGTTAGAATTATACTTTTTATTTTTGAGTCGTAATAATTTTTAGTAAAACTGCCACAACCAGCACCTATTTCTATAATATTCCCTTTAATGAATTTATTTATAAACGATAAACAATAATTTATGTGAAAATTAGCATCATCGAATCTCTCAGTAGCTATTTCAGGATATTGTTCCATTTTAAATTTTATTAATATAGAGTCTTTTTGCTAAAACAATTATAATAATGCTTAATTCATCTAAAAGTAAAATAAATAATACAAATTTTTTAAATATTATAGTCTTAACAACTTTCTCTTTTTTTATAAATTTATATTATTCTAGTTTAGGCTCGTTCCCAATAGATACTTTTTTACACTATGACAGTAGCAGTAGAATTTTAAATGGAGAATTACCCTCAAGAGATTTTTGGGTAGTTTCTGGATTAACTGTTGATTTTATCCAAGCTTTTTTTTTCAAAATATTTGGTGTGAATTGGTATGCGTACACTATTCATTCTTCTCTTTTCAATTGTTTAATATCATTAATCGTTTATTTTTATTTTGTAGAATTAAAAATTAAAAAGTCAAAAGCTTTATTATTCAGTTTAAGCTTTGGAACTTTATCATATACTATTTCTGGAACCCCATTTGTTGATTTACATGCAACTTTTTTATTACTAATTTCAACTTTACTTATTATTAAGCATTTAAATAGTGAAAATAACTACGTTTGGTTTTTGATAATAGCTTTATTGTTTTTAAGTTTTTTTTCAAAACAAGTTCCAATTGCTTACGCTGTAATAATTTACCCATTAATTTTGATCCCTTATTTTATTTATAAAAAAAAATACAATAGAATACTTATTAGCACGGCTATAATACTAGCCTTTTTTGTTTTAATTTATTTTTTATTACAAATATTAAATATAGATCAATTTTTTTTTTATATTCAATATGTTGACTATCCGAGAAGCATAGGCTCAACTAGACTGGACAATTTAGAAATAAATCTATTTAGTTTTATTAATAAGTTTAAATTTATAATTTTACCCTTCCTTTTTTTAATCTTTATAAATTTAAAACAAAAAAAAAATTTAGAAAATAGAATTGGTTTTTTTCTTCTTTCCTCTTTTATATTAGTAATGATTTTTCATCAACTGATGACTAAAAATCAAACTTATATTTATTTTTTAGTACCAATTTTATTTGGTTTGCTAGATAGAGAAATACAATTAACTCAATTAAAATTTAAAAAATATGTATCGATTTTTCTAATTCTAACTTTAGCGTTTATAACAGTTAAGTATCATCTAAGATTTAATGAGAACCGAAAGTTTCATGAGTTAACTAAAAACGAATTATTAGATACCGTTAACGCTGAAAAGATACATAAAACACTTAAAGGTCTTAATTGGAAAAATCCTCATTATGAAGGACAAACCTCAGAAGAGATTAATATTCTAAATAGAGCATATAAAGAATTAAGTAAAACAAACTATGAAAATGCAATGCTTGTTACTCACTATCAATTTCTAGATAGCATTATAAAAAAAAAATTATATTATCCTAACAGATCTTTTACAACAGACGGGGCGAGCATGCCATTGCCACAAAATAAATATTTTAATTTATACAAAAAATTTTTTCTAAAAAAAATTTATCTGTCGAATACGGAAAAAATAATTTTTTTCAAACACGAAAATATTTCAAGAAAAGTAATAACAAATTATATAAGTAAAAATTGTTATGAAATTTTAGAAAGTGATATTTTTGAAATTTATAAATTAAGTTGTCTTAAATAATTTAATATTTTTTATATACATATTTAATTTATTCAGCCTCAACTTCCAAAGTTTAATTTTTACAAAAAAAATAAGAAAATTAAAAATAAGTATTGGAAATAATAATAAATAGCTATAATAAGTTTCAATTAAAAACAAAATTAATATTGAGTAAAAAATTGAAGAAAAAACAATATTAATATAAAAAACTGAATTTACTCTCAATGAGTGATCAATCAAAGCCATTAGACCGAGTTTAGATTTATCGAAAAATCTCTTATCGCGTTTAGCATATAGTCTTTTAATATCACAATTTTTTAAAACAGAACTTGAATGTGCATATACTGAACTGTTGTTTGATAAAAGACTCTTTAAATTTTTACTATAGAACGTAGAAAAATTGCCAAAGGATATCCACTTCATAGTAAAAAGAAAAGTTATTAATAGATGTATTTTATATAAAAAAATTATTATTAGAGCTTCTTTTCTTTTTTTTCTATTAGATGTGATGACTAAATCTTTATTATTCATTGCTTCATTAAGCATTTTACTTACTTGTTCCGGGTTATCCTCGCCATCAGCATCCATAACCGTTATGTAAAAATTTCCTTTGTTTTTTTTTAGATAAACTAAGCCTATTGCAATCGATATTTGACTACCTAAATTTTTGTTTAAAGATAAAACTTTAATATTTTTAAATGCCTTTAAATTATTTAATTCTAATTTTAATTTATCAGATGAATTATCATTGATAATTAGCACCTCATGAATAATTTCTTTTGATTTTTTAAGATTCTTATTTAATTGTAGTAAAAGTTTATTTAAAGATCTCCAATCATTAAATACAGGTATTACAATAATATGTTTCATTTATATTATTTATTGTTTTTTATTGAGATCGTTAATTAATTTATCAATAAATTTGTTAATTAATTCTGCATTCTCAACAGAAATAAATCTATCTTTGTTAATTGCATTATTCATTTCATCTTTAATTTTTGATTTTAAAATTTCGATATTTTCTTTTGAAAAATTTGAATTAATTGTTCTCTCTATTGATTTAGCGACAAAGTTATAAGAGTAGTGAAAAGCCAATAAAAAAAGAAAAAAAACTAATATTGATTTATAAAAAAAAATTTTCATATTTATTAATTATTTCTTTTATAAATTTCATATATAATTACTTTGTCAACTTCTAATTCATAAACTTTACTAAAGTTATTAGGAATATGATATTTTTTTATTAATTTTAAATTAACTTCTGATATGTTATTTTTAAAGATATAGTCAGCTTTACTATACTCTTGACCTACAATATTAAGTTTTTTCTCAAAATTTTCTGGAAATGATTCTAAGCCTCTTTGAATTGGAGTATGACTTGCAACGCCTATATTAATAATGTTTTTTTTACTTCTAGAAAGAATTTCTTTAAAAAAATGTTTTACAGCTAATCCGTGAAAATCTCCTTCATAAAGATTTTTATTTTCTTTTGATATTAAAGAATTAAAGTAAATACTTTGAAAAGGATGAGTTTTAATAATTGCATAAAAATTGTAACTGACTAGGGAAATAATAATTAAATAAAAAAATTTTTTCAGAAATTTCTTTACAAGAAGTATTTCAATTATTGAAAGAGAATTCATTGAAAAATATAATAGAAAAATATTTAAAAAATAAACTAATCTCCACCCATTATACAATGGAGCATTAAAGAAAATAAAAAAAAAATAAAAACTTATTAGGAACAAAAGACAGATAAAATCTAACTCTTCTTTGCCCCCTCTCCATAAATCGTTGTAAATACTTTTTTCTTTGATTGATATAAATCTTTTAATAAATCTTACAAAACAATAAAAAAAACCAAATAAAAATAGAGTAATCTGTAACGAGGGAGAAGAAATGGCTATCCATTCTAATAAATAATAATCTGGCAATGTTCTATTTGATACATAGGAACCATCGTATAAAATTTTTACATTAACTAAATCATCTCTAACAGATTTAAATAATTCAAAAAAATTGTTAATTGGATCAGACCATAAATAAGGCCATAAAATAATTAAGAATAAGAAAAAAAAAATTAAATAAAAACAAATTCTTTTAAAAGACTTTATATAATCTTTTATATAGAAATTTTTAATTACGACCAAAAAAATAAATAATATAGGAATTAGAATTGCAAAAATTCTTAAACTTACACTAAGAGCGGTCATAATAGAAAATATAAAAAGAAATTTATAATTTAAATTCTTTAAAGATTTATAAAAAAAATAAAAAGTTATCATGAAGCATGATAAAAAAAGAATATCTTTATATAGAAAACTATCACCTAAGATTCTTGGCGTAGTGATATATAATATTAATCCTGTAAAACTTAAATAAAAATTTTTGTGTCTTAATTCTAAGATTTTAAAAAAGAAAAAAGAACTTATTAAAAATAAGAAAAAACTTAAAATATGTTTAAGATAATAAATTTTTTGAACATCACTAATGTTAAATAAAATTTCTAGTAGTGCGGTTGGTAAATCGAAAATTACGGAATATTTATTATAAACTGATACAGGGGAGAGTGTATAATCTGATATTTCGTTTATTTTTTTTTCAGTAATTTGTTTTATATTATCGAAGCCAAATTGATCTGATAGATAATTAAGCCAATAGTGACCGTTTAGCCTATGAAATTTTTCTTCAATGTGGATTCCGTAATCTTTATAAGTAATTAAAGCTATAAGAATTGAGATAGAGTATATAAAAAATAAGATTATTGATTTTTTTTGTTTATTAAAATTGGTTATCATTGTAAGAATTTTAACTTTTAATTAATACTATCCTATAATAAATATAGAGAAAACAATGAATATACACGAACATCAAGCAAAAGAAATTTTAAAAGATTATGGGGCCCCAGTATCTAATGGAGTAGTTATTTATTCAATAAATGAAATTGAGAATAAAATCTCAGAATTAAAAAGTAAGGAATTTGTATTAAAAGCCCAAATTCATGCTGGCGGTAGAGGAAAAGCAGGTGGCGTAAAACTAATTAAAAATATTTCTGATCTTGATGAAGAAGCTAAAAAAATGATGGGAAAAATTCTTGTAACACATCAAACGGGACCAGAAGGTAAAGAAGTAAAAAGACTATATATTGAGGAGGCTTCAGATATTTTAAAAGAATTTTATTTATCCTGCTTAATTGATAGGGAGACTTCAAAAATTGCTTTCATAAGTAGCACTGAGGGAGGCATGGATATTGAAAAAGTCGCATCTGAAACACCAAATAAAATTAAGACTAATAAAATAGAATTAAGAGATAATGGCCCAAATGAGCAAGAAATAAATAATATTATTTCTATATATAATCTTAATGAGGAGCAAAGAAAAATTGCATCAAATTTAATTAGATCACTTTACAAAATAGTTGTTGAGAAAGATGCAAGCTTAATAGAAATAAATCCTTTAATAATAACAAAATCAGAAAAATTAATTTGCTTAGATGCAAAAATGAACTTTGATGATAACGCTATTTTTAGGAGACCTGATATACTTAGGTTAAGAGACTTAAACGAGGAAGATCCTGCAGAAATAGAGGCAAGTAAACATGAACTTGCTTATATCAAACTGAACGGATCAATTGGTTGTATGGTCAATGGAGCGGGTTTAGCTATGGCAACTATGGATATAATAAAATTATATGGAAAAGAGCCAGCTAATTTTTTGGATGTTGGTGGTGGCGCATCAAAAGAAAAAGTTGCATCTGCTTTTAAATTAATTTTGTCTGATAAAAATGTTAAAGGAATTTTAATTAATATTTTTGGAGGAATAATGAGATGTGACGTACTTGCCCAAGGAGTTGTTGATGCAGCAAAAGAAATTAATTTATCGGTCCCATTAGTTGTAAGACTAGCAGGAACTAATTTCAAAGAGGGGAAAGAAATATTGGATAGATCAAAATTAAAAATATTATCAGCTACAGACTTAAACGATGCAGCAAAAAAAATAGTAGAAGCAATTAAATAGAATGTCTGTTTTAGTAAACAAAAAAACTAAAGTTATCTGTCAAGGTTTCACTGGCATGCATGGAACTTTTCACTCTGAGCAAGCATTAAAATATGGAACGAAATTGGTTGGAGGCGTAACTCCAAAAAAAGGTGGTCAAACACATCTTGGTTTGCCAGTGTTTAATACAGTTCAGGAAGCAAAAGAGCTAACAAAAGCTGATGCAACAATGATTTATGTTCCTCCAAAATTTGCTGGGTCAGCTATTATTGAAGCTATCGAGGCGAAGATCGAATTGATTGTTTGTATAACGGAGGGAATACCGGTTTTAGATATGCTTAAAGTAAAAAAAGTTTTAAGTAAAAGCAACTCAAGATTAATTGGACCAAACTGCCCTGGTATTATAACGCCAGATGAATGTAAAATTGGTATCATGCCTGGAAATATTCACAAAAAAGGAACAGTTGGAATAGTCTCTAGATCAGGGACCTTGACTTATGAAGCTGTAGCACAAACCTCAACAAATGGTATGGGTCAATCGACATGTATTGGAATAGGAGGAGATCCAATTAACGGAACAAATTTTATAGACTGTTTAGAACTTTTTTTAAAAGATGATGAGACGAAATCAATAGTCATGATTGGAGAAATTGGAGGTTCTGCAGAAGAAGAGGCTGCAGAATTTTTAAAAAAAGAAAAAATTAAAAAACCTATGGTTGGCTTTATTGCCGGATTGACTGCTCCTCCAGGTAGAAGAATGGGTCATGCAGGGGCTATAATTTCAGGAGGCAAAGGGGGTGCTGAAGATAAAATAGAAACAATGAAATCAGCTGGAATAACCATTTCAAAATCTCCTGCAGATATAGGTAAGACACTATATCAGAAACTAAATGATTGATTTTTATAAATTTATGTTAAAATAGTTTCTTTAATGTCATCATCTAACAATAATAATATTTATAAAAAAACATCCTTTTTAGCAGGAAATAACTCAGAATTTATAAACGAATTTTACGCTGACTATATTTCAGATCCGAATTCTTTACATGAAAGTTGGAGAAAATTTTTTGATGGTTTAAGTGAAGATGAAAAAATAGTTTATGATAATTTTAAAGGTCCCAGCTGGTCGCCTGCCAAAAAAAATAAAAGACATATATCAATATCCAAAGATAAAAAATATATTGATGATAAATCTGAAAATATAAATCTTAGTTCAATTAAACAGGCAACAAAAGACTCAGTTAGAGCAATAATGCTTATTAGAGCTTATCGAATAAGAGGACATTTAATTGCAAATTTGGACCCATTATCAATTCAAAAAAAAGAAGAACATACGGAATTAAAACCTGAAAGTTATGGCTTTACGAAAAATGATTACGATAGAGAGATTTTTTTAGATGGAGTTCTAGGACTTCAATATGGAAATCTTAATCAAATCTTAGAAATTTTAAAAAAAACTTATAGCTCAAATATAGGATTTGAGTTCATGCATATGGGGGATCCTGATGAAAAATCTTGGATAAGAGATAGAATTGAAGGTCCAGAGAAAAATGTTACTTTTACAGAAAATGGTAAAAAAGCGATTTTAAACAAAATTATTCAAGCTGAAGGTTTTGAAAAATATTTACATGTAAAATTTGTAGGAACAAAAAGATTTGGATTAGATGGTGGAGAGTCATTAATACCTGCGCTAGAACAGATAATTAAAAGAGGAGGGAGTTTAGGAGCAAAGGAAATTAAAATAGGTATGCCTCACCGAGGAAGGCTTAACGTATTAGCTAATGTAATGGGCAAACCATTTAAAGCTATTTTTAGTGAATTTTTTGGAAAGACAGTGAGCACACGCAAAGATTTCGAGGGAGATGTAAAATATCATTTGGGAGCATCTTCTAACAGAGAATTTGATGGAAATTCGGTTCATATAAGTTTGACAGATAATCCATCACATTTAGAGGCAGTTAACCCAGTTGTTCTTGGTCAAGTAAGAGCAAAACAATTTTTTCACAAAGATAGAGAAAGAAAAAAAGTTATTCCTGTTCTAATGCATGGAGATGCAGCATTTGCAGGCCAGGGAATAGTAGCAGAATGCTTTGCTATGTCGGGACTTCCGGGCCATAATATTGGAGGAACTATACATATAATCGTGAACAATCAAATCGGTTTTACAACTGCTCCAAGGTTTGCAAGGTCTTCACCTTATCCATCAGATGTTGCGAAAATTGCTCAGGCACCTATTTTTCATGTTAACGGTGATGACCCCGAAGCAGTTGTTCATTGTGCAAAAATTGCAACTGAATACAGACAAAAATTTAATAGAGATGTTGTGATTGATATTGTTTGTTATAGAAGATTTGGACATAACGAAGGAGATGAGCCTTCATTCACTCAACCGATTATGTATAAAAAAATCAGATCACATCCAACAACACTGTCGATCTATGGAAAAAAATTAAGCGCAGAAGGGTTAACATCAGAAAAACAGCTAAATGAAGAAAAAAATACGTTTAGAATTTTTTTAGAAAAAGAATATACATCATCAAAAAGTTATAAATCTGAACTTAAGTGGTTTGATGGCGCCTGGTCAAGGTTCAAGCCAGGCCTTGGTAAGGATAAACGTGGAGTTAGTGGAGTTGACAAACAAAAACTTGTTCAAATTGGAAAAAAAATTTCAAATATTCCAACAAATTTCAATGTTCATAAAACCTTGAAAAAAATATTCAATTTAAGACTAAAAGCAATTGAAGAAGGAAAGTCAATTGATTGGTCTACTGCAGAAAGCTTAGCATTTGGAACTTTACTTACCGAGGGTTTTTCAGTTAGATTATCAGGACAAGACTCGGGTAGAGGAACTTTTAGTCAAAGACATGCAGTGCTGAGAAATCAAGACAATCACCAGAGATATGTTCCTTTAAACAATATCTCAACTAATCAAAAAAATTTTGAAATTATTGACAGCTTATTATCTGAACTAGCAGTGTTAGGTTTTGAATTTGGATATTCATTATCGGAACCTGAAACTCTAGTTTTATGGGAAGCTCAGTTTGGAGACTTTGCTAATGGTGCACAGATAATTATAGATCAATTTATTTCTTCAGGTGAGTCAAAGTGGGGAAGAGCTAGTGGAATAGTGATGTTATTGCCACATGGTTACGAAGGGCAAGGACCAGAACATTCATCAGCAAGACTAGAAAGATTTTTGCAGCTTTGCGCCGGAGAAAATATTCAAGTAGTGAACTGCACAACACCCTCAAATTACTTTCATGTGTTAAGACGTCAAATGCACAGAGAATTTAGAAAACCTTTAATAGTAATGACCCCAAAATCATTGTTAAGACATAAAAAGTGCGTTTCAAACATTACAGAGTTTTCAAAGAAAAGCACTTTTCACCGAGTTTTGGAAGATGACGCATATTCAAAAGTGAGCAACTTACTAGAACTTAAAAGGAGAGATGATAAAATAGAAAAAGTAGTAATGTGCTCAGGTAAAATTTATTATGATTTAGTTGAGACAAGAGAAAAATATAAAAATGATAGGGTAACTTTCGTTAGAATAGAGCAACTTTATCCATTTCCAGCAAAAACATTAGCGAATATTTTAAAAAGATATAATAAAGCAGAATTTATTTGGTGTCAGGAAGAACCTAAGAATATGGGCGCATGGAATACAGTTAGGAATTACATAGATAGAACTTTAGAGATGGTAAATTATGGTGATAAATCTGTGAAATACGTTGGTAGAAATGCATCTTCGTCAACTGCGACCGGAAATTTAAACAAACATCTTGCACAACAAAAAGAAATATTAGAAAAGATACTTAAAGATTAAATGTCAGAAAAAATTACAGTTCCTACATTAGGTGAGTCAGTCACAGAGGCTACCGTTTCTAAATGGTTGAAATCAAAAGGTGAAAAAGTTTCAGCTGACGAACCACTTGTAGAATTAGAGACAGATAAGGTTAATGTAGAAGTCCCATCACCAGTAACAGGAGTTTTGGGAAGTATTTCAGTTCAGGAAGGCGAAACTGTAAATGTAGGATCTTTGCTAGGAACAGTTGATGGTTCTTCATCTAAAAAAGAAAATAATTTAAATGAAGTTAATGATTATAATCCTCCAGAAAAAGAAATTAATCTTACAAAACCAAAATTATTTGATGATAAAAATATTCAAAAACCAAAAAAATCAAAATCAAAAAATTTAGAATCTACATTAAAATTAGAGGAAGAAGAGCCATTAATTTTAGATCAAGTACATGAAGAGAAAAAACAGCAAAAAATTGAAACAAAAGTTTCTCCAGCAGCGAGAAAGATGGCTAACGAAGCTAAAGTTGATTTAAGAAAAATTGAAGGATCAGGAAAAAATGGATTGATTTTAAAAGAAGATATAATGGATTTAATGGGTTCCAAGCCTGCTCCATCTCAGAGAAAAATAAATTATGGTCCAGAAGAGAGAGTTAAAATGACCAGACTGAGGCTAACAATTGCTAAAAGATTAAAAGAGGCGCAAGAAAATGCTGCAATGCTTACAACTTTTAATGAAGTTGATATGAGTGAAATAATAGAAATGAGAAATCAATTTAAGGAAGAATTTCAAAACAAGTATGGAGTGAAACTAGGTTTTATGTCTTTTTTTGTTAAAGCATGTGTGATTGGTTTAAAAAATTATCCATCAATTAATGCAGAAATTCAAAATGAGGAAATCGTTTATAAAAATTATTATAATATTAGTATTGCAGTTGGCACTGATAGAGGCCTAGTTGTCCCTGTTCTAAGAGAGACCGATGAAATGTCATTTGCTGATATTGAAAAAAATATAGGTGAATTAGGTCAAAAAGCTAGGGATGGTAAAATTACCATTGAAGATTTACAAGGAGGAACTTTTACAATTACCAATGGCGGAATTTATGGATCAATGCTTTCCACGCCGATATTAAATCCACCTCAATCCGCAGTTTTAGGGATGCACAACATAATTCAAAGGCCAATAGCCATTAACGGAAAAGTGGAAGTTAGACCTGTTATGTATTTGGCTTTGTCATACGATCATAGAATAATTGATGGCAAGGAAGCTGTATCTTTTTTAAAAATAGTAAAAGAGTCTTTAGAACAGCCTAAAAGACTTTTCTTAAATATTTAATGATGGAAAATAATTTTGACTTAGTAGTAATTGGCGGGGGACCAGGTGGATATGTGTGCGCTATCAGAGCTGCGCAGTTGGGATTAAAAACTGCTTGTGTTGAGTCACGAGGTGCACTCGGAGGAACTTGTTTAAATGTAGGTTGCATACCTTCAAAGAGCTTATTAAACCTATCTGAAAAATTCCATAAAGCTAAAAAAGATTTTAATAATCAAGGAATAGAAATTGATAATATTAGATTGAATATTCAAAAAATGATGTCCAATAAGAATAAATCTATACAAGTTTTGACAAAAGGAGTTGAATTTTTATTTAAGAAAAATAAGGTCACTTACTTTAAAGGCAAAGGAGTTATTTTTTCAAAAAATGATGTTGTTGTTTATGAAACAAATAATAAAAGAAATAACATTAAATCTAAAAATATTGTAATAGCCACCGGATCAGAAGTTGCATCTTTGCCAGGAATTAAAATTGATGAAAAAAACATAGTCTCTTCAACCGGAGCCCTATCTTTTGATAAAGTTCCAAATAAATTGGTAGTAATTGGAGGAGGATACATTGGGTTAGAAATGGGTTCAGTTTGGTCGAGATTGGGATCTGAAGTAATGGTAATAGAATACCTAGATCACATTACTCCAGGCATGGATAGAGAAATTTCTAATGAGTTTCAAAAAATACTTTCCAAACAGGGAATTAAATTCAAACTGGGATCTAAAGTTGAAGAAGTAATTAATAAAGGAAACAAAGTTTTAATTAATTACCTAGACTCAAAAAACAAAAAAAAGGAAACTATTGAAGTTGATAAAGTTTTAGTTTCAGTTGGACGAAAACCTTATACAGAAGGTTTAAATCTTACCAAAGTTGGCGTTAAAAAAGATAATAAAGGGAGGATAGAAGTTAATAGCAAACTACAAACTTCTGTTAACAATATCTACGCAATAGGAGATGTGATCAAAGGTCCTATGCTAGCACATAAAGCTGAAGAAGAGGGGATAGCTGTTGCTGAAATCCTTGCCGGTCAAGCAGGACATGTAAATTACGATGTAATACCAGGTGTAGTTTATACTTCACCAGAAGTTGCGACAGTTGGAAAAACTGAAGAACAATTAAAAGAGGAAAAAAAATCATATAAAGTTGGAAAATTTCCTTTCCTTGCAAACTCAAGAGCAAAAGTAAATAATGAAACTGATGGATTTGTCAAAATTTTAGCTGATAGTAAAACTGATAAAGTCCTTGGAGTTCACATCATAGGACCTCACTGCGGTGATATGATAGCAGAGATGGCTCTAGCAATGGAATTTGGTGCAAGTTCTGAGGACATTGCTAGGACTTGCCACGCACATCCTACGCATACTGAAGCCATCAAAGAAGCTGCATTAGCTGTTGATAAAAGACCAATTCATTTTTAAAAAAGAAAAATTGAACTACTATCAAAGTATGAAAGCGCAAGTATTGCTTCCTAAAGTATTTAATTTTTCATTTACATACGAAACCAAAAAAGAAAAATTAATTCCCGGAGACATTGTTGAAGTTCCTTTTGGAAAAGAAAAAGAAATCGGTGTTGTGTGGCCTGGTGAAAGTTTTGAACCAAAAGATATAAAAATTAAAAATATTAATAAAAAAATTGGAAAAATTTCATTAAATAAAAATTTCATTAATTTTATGAAATGGTTTGCGATGTATAATGTGACATCTATTGGGCTTGTTCTAAAAATGGTCATTGGAGGGAATAAAAATTTGTTTATTAAAAATGATAAAAATTTTGATCCAAGAACAACTTCAGCCAAAAAATTTAATTTAAATCAAGAGCAGAATAATGCTTTAAAATTTTTAAATTTGATAAATGATAAATTTGATGTTTCTGTTCTTCAAGGTACAACTGGTTCAGGTAAAACACTAGTATATTTCGAGAGAATTAAAAAGATTATTTCTGAAAATAAACAAGCTTTAGTTTTACTACCTGAAATTTTCTTAACTAATGAATTTAAATCAAGGTTCTATGATTTTTTTGGCTTCGAACCTGCAGTATGGCACTCAAAAATTACACCAAAAAATAAAAGAATTATTTGGAATGGTGTAATTAATAATAATATTAAACTAGTACTTGGTGCAAGGTCCTCTTTACTTTTACCTTTTAATAATCTTGGAGTTATAATTGTAGATGAGGAACATGACACTTCTTACAAACAAGACGAAGGTGTAATATATCATGCGAGAGATATGGCAATAGCCAGAGCATCTTTTGAAAAAATACCAATTCATTTAGTTAGTTCCATACCATCGTTAGAAACTTTTAATAATATTCAAAATAAAAAATTTAGACATTTCAAAATTAACAAAAGGTACGCTGACTATCCTTTACCAAAAACAAAAATTGTTAATTTAAATTTTAAAAAGATAAAAAATAGCTTTGTTTCCGATGAAAGTATTAAAATTGTTAAAAAGTTTCTTGAGAAAAAAGAACAAGTTTTATTTTTTTTAAATAGAAGAGGATATGCTCCATATCTAATTTGTAAAAATTGTGGTTATAAACAGGTATGTAATAATTGTTCGATGTACTTAACATTTCATAAAAATAAAAATAAGGCAATCTGCCATCATTGTTATTCTGAAAAAAAAATATCTAATAAATGTAAAAACGAAAAAAATTGTGATTTCATAATGTATGGACCAGGTGTTGAAAAAATTTATGAAGAAGTGAGCAAATTATTTCCCACTTGCAAAGTAGAAATCTTTTCAAGCGATTATATGAAAAAAAAAGATCATACTAATTCTTTATTTAAAAGAATAAGAGATAATCAGGTAGACATTTTAGTTGGTACGCAGATGATTTCAAAAGGTTTTAATTTTCCTAAACTAAATTGTATAGTTGTAATTGATGCAGATTTTTCTGGAAGAGGTTACGATTTAAGAACTACCGAAAAAAACATTCAATTGTACAATCAATTAAGTGGAAGAGCTGGAAGATTCAGTTCTGAGTCTTTGATTATTTACCAAACATTATCCCCAGAGAATATTACTTTAAATGAGTTAATTAAAAACAATCCTGATAAAATTTTAAAAAAAGAGCTGCTTTCGAGAAAAAAAAATTCCCTACCTCCTTTTTGCAGGCTTATTGCAATAATCATTTCATCCAATAACCAGTCTTTAAGTATTGAAGGAGCAAGAGAAATTAAAAGACGCCTTAATAAGATTGATGGTTTAGAAATCTTGGGTCCTGTAGACTCCCCATTATTTAAAATAAAAAAAAAATTTAGAACCAGATTATTAATAAGATTTAGTGAAAAAAGTTTAAAACAAAAAATGGTTTCAAACCTTCTAAATTCCTTGAAAATCTCAAGCAAAATTAAACTTACGGTTGATGTTGATCCTGTAAATTTTGGATAATTTCTTAAATTGGCAACTTGAACAAGATAAACTCTTATGATACGACACGCTCATTATTTCATAATAAATTCAATAAAAAATGAGCGCAAACAAATCTTTCTCAACAGAAACTTCAGAAAGATACTCTCGTGCTCTATTTGAAGTAGCCCAAGAAGTCAGTGAATTAGAGAAAATAGAAAATGATATAAAGAATTTTGCGTCCATATTAAACAAAAGTCTAGAAATAAAAAATTTCATACACAACCCAACACAAAGTAAAGAAAATCAAAATAACGCATTAAAACTGTTAGCTGATAAACTAAACTTTTCCAAAAATCTTAAAAACTTTATGTTTTTGTTAGTAGAAAAAAGAAGAATATTTTTTGTTGAAAAAATTTTTGACAGTTTTCTAAAGCTATGTGCACAAAAAAGAGGTGAAGTTAAAGCTTCACTAATTTCTTCAAAAGAATTGTCAAAAACAGAACTTGAGAACATAAGTAAAGATTTATCATCTTCAACAAGCTCAACTATTAAACTTAATTATAAAGTTGATAAAGAGCTTATTGGAGGACTAAAACTTCAACTTGGAAGTTTTATGATCGATACCTCTATTAAAAATAAATTAAACAAATTTAAACAGGAAATGTTAGAAAGTTAATATGTCTATAAACCCTTCAGAAGTAACTAAATTACTTAAAGATCAAATTAAAAATTTTGGTGAAAAAGCCGAAGTTTCAGAAATTGGAAAAGTTTTGTCAGTTGGGGATGGAATTGCACGAGTATACGGTTTAGATAATGTTCAGGCTGGAGAAATGGTTGAGTTTGAAGATGGCTCTAAAGGCATGGCACTAAACTTAGAAAACGACAATGTTGGAGTTGTAATTTTTGGAGATGATAGAAAAATAAAAGAAGGTGATACAATTAAAAGAACTAATGCGATTGTTGATGTTCCAGTTGGAAAAGAGTTATTAGGAAGAGTTGTTGATGGTTTAGGGAATCCAATAGATGGAAAAGGAGCTATAACTTCTAAAGAAAGAAAAAGAGTTGAAGTAAAAGCTCCAGGTATAATTCCAAGACAGTCAGTTAGTGAGCCAATGCAGACAGGTTTAAAATCTATCGACTCGCTTATACCTATAGGAAGAGGACAAAGGGAATTAATTATTGGTGACAGACAAACAGGTAAAACAGCAGTTGCTATTGATGCTATTATAAATCAAAAAAAAATAAACGAGTCTTCTGATGAGAAGAAAAAACTTTACTGTGTTTATGTGGCTATTGGACAAAAACGTTCAACTGTAGCTCAAATAACGAAAACTTTAGAAGAAGCTGGCGCACTTAAATACACAACAATAGTTGCTGCAACAGCTTCAGACTCTGCACCACTTCAGTTTTTAGCTCCTTATACTGGTTGTACAATTGGTGAATATTTTAGAGATAATGGAATGCATGCTTTAATAGTTTATGACGATCTGTCAAAACAAGCGGTAGCATATAGACAAATGTCACTTTTACTTAGAAGACCACCAGGAAGAGAAGCTTACCCTGGTGATGTTTTTTATCTACACAGTAGACTTTTAGAAAGATCTGCGAAATTAAGTGACGCTAATGGAGGTGGTTCGTTAACTGCATTACCAATTATCGAGACACAAGCTGGTGACGTTTCTGCTTATATTCCTACAAATGTAATTTCTATTACCGACGGACAGATATTTTTAGAAACTGAGTTATTCAATCAAGGGATCAGACCAGCGGTTAATGTTGGTTTATCAGTTTCGCGAGTTGGATCTGCTGCACAAACTAAAGCTATGAAAAAAGTTGCAGGCTCAATCAAGTTAGAACTTGCTCAATATAGAGAAATGGCCGCATTCGCTCAATTCGGTTCAGATTTAGACGCTTCGACTCAGCAATTACTAAATCGAGGAGCAAAATTAACAGAATTACTAAAACAAAACCAATATTCACCCATGACTGTTGCAGAGCAAGTAATTTCAGTTTTTGCTGGAGTAAAGGGATATTTGGACGATGTAGATTTAGGTAAGATAAAAGTATTTGAGAAAGACATAATCGAAAAAATTAAAAACGATAAACCAGAAATTATTGATGCCATTCAATCTTCAGGAAAATTAGAAGAAGACATAGAAAATCAATTAAAACAAGTTATAGAGGAATATAAGAAAAAATAATGCCTAGTTTAGATGATCTAAAAAAAAGAATTAAAAGTGTAAAATCTACGCAAAAAATTACTAAGGCAATGAAGATGGTTGCTGCTGCAAAACTAAGAAAAGCTCAAGAAAGTGCAGAGAGAGGCAGACCATACAGTCAAAAAATGCAAAATATAATATTAAATTTGACTAAATCTATAAATGATCCTCAAAATGCGCCAAAACTACTAGTTGGAACAGGAGAAGATAAAAAATATTTGTGTGTAGTCTTAACCGCTGACCGAGGTCTTTGTGGAGGATTTAATTCAAATATTTGCAAATTGGCTAAGACTAATTTTAAAAAAATTCTAGATGCAGAAAAAGAGCTTAACATTATTACCGTTGGTTCAAAAGGATATGATCAAATTAAAAGAGAATATGGAAGATATATTTCTAAAAAATTTAGTTTTAAAGATAAAAAACACATAAGCTTTAATGAAGCGGACGAAGTAGGAAAAGAAATAATATCTTTATTCAACCAAAATAAATTTGATAAATGTATTATATTTTATAATAATTTTAAAAATGTAATTACGCAAATACCTCAAGCTCAACAAATAATTCCAGCAGAAAATATAAAAGATAACAATGATGAAAGTTTTTCATACGAATTTGAACCAGAAGAAGATGAAATTTTAGAAGATTTATTGCCAAAAAATATCTCAACACAAGTTTTCAAAGCTCTACTTGAAAATGCAGCAAGTGAACAAGGGTCAAGAATGACAGCAATGGATAACGCAACAAGAAATGCTGGGGATTTAGTTGACAAACTTACAATCGATTATAATAGAAGCAGACAAGCCTCTATTACAAAAGAATTAATAGAAATTATTTCAGGAGCAGAAAGTTTATAATTATGAGCATAAAGGGAAAAATAACACAAATTATTGGTGCAGTAGTTGACGTAAATTTTGAATCTGACTTACCTGAAATTTATACAGCTTTAGAAGTAAACAATTCAGGAAACAAATTGATTCTAGAAGTTGCACAACACTTAGGAGAGAATGATGTTAGAACTATTGCGATGGATGCAACGGAGGGTCTTAAAAGAGGTGATGAAGTAATAAATACTGGAGCACCAATAAGCGTACCAGTTGGCCCTGAGACACTGGGGAGAATTATAAATGTTGTTGGCGAGTCTATAGACGAAAAAGGTGAAGTTAAGACAAAAGAAAAATGGCCAATTCACAGAGCTGCTCCAAAATTTACAGATCAAGCAACTGAAACTGAGCAATTAGTTACTGGTATAAAAGTTATTGATCTTCTAGCGCCATACGCGAAGGGCGGAAAAATTGGATTATTTGGAGGAGCAGGAGTAGGAAAAACAGTAACTATTATGGAGCTTATAAACAACATTGCAAAAGCACACGGAGGATTTTCAGTTTTTGCAGGTGTTGGCGAAAGAACTAGAGAGGGAAACGACTTGTATCATGAAATGATTGAGTCAGGAGTAATTAAAACTGACGGCAAAGGATCAAAGGCAGCACTCGTTTATGGGCAGATGAATGAACCGCCAGGTGCAAGAGCAAGAGTTGCTTTAACTGGATTGACAGTTGCTGAATATTTTAGAGATAAAGAAGGTCAGGACGTTTTATTCTTCGTTGATAATATATTTAGATTCACTCAAGCAGGATCGGAAGTATCAGCTCTGTTAGGAAGAATTCCTTCAGCAGTAGGTTATCAACCAACACTTGCTACAGATATGGGTAATTTACAGGAAAGAATTACTTCTACGGATAAAGGATCTATTACTTCAGTACAGGCTATTTATGTTCCTGCTGATGACTTAACTGATCCAGCGCCTGCTACATCTTTCTCACATTTAGATGCAACAACAGTATTATCAAGACAAATAGCCGAAATAGGAATTTATCCTGCTGTAGATCCGTTAGACTCAACCTCAAGAATTTTAGATCCAAGAGTAGTTGGAGAAGAGCATTACAGAGTAGCCAGAGATGTACAAAAAATTTTACAAGCATATAAATCCCTTCAAGACATAATTGCTATTCTCGGAATGGATGAACTTTCAGAAGAAGATAAATTAACCGTTGCAAGAGCGAGAAAAATACAAAGATTTCTATCTCAACCATTTTTTGTTGCTGAAGTATTTACAGGTTCTCCTGGAAAATTAGTAGATCTTAACGACACGATAAAAGGTTTCGACGCTATATGCAAAGGAGAATACGATCATTTGCCCGAAGCTGCATTTTATATGGTGGGTGGCATAGAAGAGGCAATTGAAAAAGCGGAAAAATTATCTAAAGACAGCAAATAATGTCAGATAAATTCACAGTTGAAATAATTAGTCCAGATAAAACAATTTTAAAACAAGAGACAAACGAGGTAATAATTCCTTCTTTTGAAGGTCAAATGGGGATTTTAAACAACCATATTCCCCTAATTACATTTTTGAGACCTGGAATCATTACAATAAAGGCTGAAAGTGAAAAAAAATTCTATGTGGAAGAGGGAACAGTTGAGTTTTCTAATAATAACTTATTAATTTTAACTTCATCTTCAATAAATTTAGTTAATTTTGATAAAAACAAAATTAATGAAATGCTTCAAAAAGCAGAAGCAAGCTTAAATACTGTGTCCACTGATAAAGATAGATATGTTGAATCTTACAAATTTGAAACTTTGAAAGAAATTAGTTAATAGCAAGATTAATTTCTTTAAGAAGATTAAGATACAAATCTTTTTTAAAATTTACTACTACTTCAGGCAATAAATTAGGTTCAATCCACTTCCAATCTACAAATTCGGCGTGTTTTGTATTTAAATTTATTTCTTTTTCTTCTCCCAAAAATCTCGTAATAAACCACTTTTGTTTTTGTCCTCTATATTTACCTTTCCAAATAATACCAACTAAATTTTCTGGTAATTGATATTCGTAAATTTTGTCAATTTCTTTGATAATTTTTATATTTTTAATACTAGTTTCTTCCAACAGCTCTCTTTTCATTGCTGTAATAAAGTCTTCGCCTTCATCTACACCACCTTGTGGCATTTGCCATTTATCCCCAGGATTGTCTTTTCTTTTTCCTACAAAAATTTTATTTTGATAATTTAAAACTATTATACCAACTCCTATTCTTAAAGGGAGTTTTTGCTCTACCATTTATGAATTGAAGAGTTTAATAGCGTAATTTAATTGATTATCTTTTTCTGTTTTAATTTTAAAATCATCACCATTTTCCTCCACCAAGATATCAGGCGTGACACCTACTTCAGAAATAGATTTACCAGATGGAAGGTAGTATTTTGAAATTGTTAATCTTATGCCACCGCCATTTTTCAATGGTATTATAGATTGTACCGATCCTTTACCGTAAGAGCTTTCACCTAAAATTATTGCTCTTTTATGGTCTTTTAATGCACCAGCAAATATTTCAGCCGCAGATGCTGAACCATTATTTATTAGTACAACTATTGGTTTGCCCTTAACTTCATCACCTCTTCTAGCAAAAAATTTTCTTGTTTCCGAAACATTTCGACCTTTTGTGGAGACTATTTCACCATCATCTAAGAAAAAATCAGTTATGTTAATAGCTTGTGTTAGTAGTCCTCCAGGATTATTCCTTAAATCAAGAACATAACCTTTAACCTTTTCATTTTTCTCAAAATTTTTAATTGTTTTTAAAAATTGTTTATCACTATTTTCATTAAAAGATTTTAGTCTTATGTATCCAATATTTTTTTCTTTGCTTATTATTTCGGAATTAACAGATCTAACTTCTATTATCTTTCTAGTTATTTTAAATTCTAGAGGTTTTTTTACATTTTTTCTCCTAACAGTAAGATTAATCGAAGTTCCAACTGGTCCTCGCATTAATTTTACAGCCTCCATTAAAGTTTTACCTTGAACTTGATCTTTGCCAATTTTTACAATGTAATCTCCAGCCTTTATGCCTGCCTTAGCCGCCGGTGTATCATCAATAGGTGAAATAACTTTTACGACTCCAGCTTCCATTCCAATTTCTATTCCTAAACCGCCAAACTCACCTCTTGTATCAGTTTGCATTTCTTTAAAAAGCTCAGGAGACATGTAAGCAGAATAAGGATCCAAAGACTGCAAAACACCATTAATTGCTGAGTCCATCATTTCAGCTTGATCTATTTCATCTACATAATCTTTTTTAATATTTTCTAAGACTTCACCAAACAGATCGATTTTTTCATAAAGTTCATTTTTTGAAAATACGGCAGTGTTTAAATTAAATACGAATATTAAAAAAATTAAAATTTTTCTCATAATGTAGCTCTTTCCTTAGGTATCTCTTCAGACCACATTTTTTCAAGGTCGTAAAACTCTCTTTTTTCAGGATGAAAAATATGAACAATTACATCATGGGCATCAACTAATTTCCAATCATTGCTATCTTTTCCTTCTATCCGGCAGTTTTCAATTCCTTGTCTTTTCAGTTCATTAACGAGAATTTCAGAAAGTGATTGAAGATGTCTCGAAGATGTACCTGAAGCGATTATCATGTAGTCAGCTATATAGGATTTATTCTTAAGATTTATTGAAGTGATTCTTTGAGCTTTGTTGTCATCTAATATTTTTTCAATATTTTTTTTAATTTTATTAACTTCCATTAATTATTAAATTTTTGTTTGACCTTTTAACTGTGTGGACGAAATTGAAATATGCTTGTTTTTGATAAATATGATTTTATTTTTAAAATTTTTAACCACAATTGATTTCATTCCCTTTCTATCATATCCTCTTCTAGAAAAAACAATTAATTTTACTAATTTTACAATCTTTTTCCAGCTTTTCCACTTGTGAAATTTGATTAAATTATCAGAACCAATAATAAAATAGATATTCTTAATATTCTTTTTTTTTATAAAATGGTTTACTACATCAATGGTTCTGGAAGATTTTATAATATTATCTACATGTATTATTTGAATTTTTTTTTGCGTTTTAGAAATTTTTTTTGCATACTTAATTCTTTCATCTAAAGAATAAAAAGTTTCATTCTTGAACGGGTTTTTTCTAGTTATAACCCAATAAACCTTTTTCAATCTTAATTTTTTAATAGCAATTTTTGATATACCTAAGTGCCCTTTGTGTGCTGGATCAAAACTACCACCCAATAATCCGATGTACTTTTTTTGAATACTTGCCATTAATTATGGTCTAACAATTCCTTTTCCAGAAACAAGATATTTATATGAAGTTAATTGATTTATTCCTACAGGGCCTCTTGGTGGAAGTTTGTTTGTAGAGATACCTATTTCACCACCGAAACCAAATTCACCACCGTCAGCAAATTGAGTTGAAACATTATGCATAGCTATTGAGCTGTTTACTCCATTTAAAAAAATCTCGGCATTTTTTTTGCTGTTAGTAATAATACTATCGGTATGCATAGTGCCATATTTTAAAATATGTTCGACAGCACCTTTCACATTTTTAACTGCTTTAATTGAAATAATTGCATCGAGATATTCTGTTTTCCAATCCCTCTCAGTGGTTTTTTTTAATTTTCCTTTGAAAATCTTGTTTATTTTTTTATCAGCCCTAACTTCGCAGCCTGAATTTAAAAGAGCATTAATTATTTCTTTAGCATGTGAGTTTAAAGCTTTTTCTTCAATCAAAAGACTTTCTACTGCACCGCAAATACTTGTTCTTCTCATTTTTGCATTAATAATTAAATCTTTCGCCATTTTTATATTTGCAGTTTTATCAACATAAATGTGGCACAATCCTTCAAGGTGACCAATAACATGTATATTGGAAAATTTTTGTACTTTCGCTACTAGTCCTTTCCCTCCTCTTGGCACAATTACATCAATGTATGCAGCCATTTTTGATAATAATTGATCTACTATTTTTCTATTTTTGTTTTCAATAAACTGAACACAGTTTTGATTAACATTATTTTTTCTTAAATTATCTCTGAATAAATTAGCTAATAATCTATTTGAATTAAAAGCTTCAGATCCGCCCCTCAAAATAGAACAGTTTCCAGATTTTAAACATAATGCCGCAACATCAGCAGTTACATTAGGCCTGCTTTCATATATTACACCAATAACACCAATTGGAGTTGTTACTTTTTTTATATTTAAATTATTAGGTCTTCGCCATGTTTCTAAAACTCTTCCAATTGGATCTTTAAATTTTGCTATTTCATTTATTGAATGTCTTATACCTTCAATTCTTTTTTTATTTAAAATTAGTCTGTCTACTAAATGTTTTCTTTTAACATTTTTTACATCTTTTAAATTTTCTCTGATTATTTTGTTTGTATTTTTTTGAAGTGATTGATTGTAATTATCTAAAACTTTTTTAATTTTTTTATGCTTCACTTCCTTTAGGTCTTCAAAAGCCTTTTTTGCATTTCTTCCTATTTGATCTAAATAATTCATTTACAATAATACCATATCATCTTTATGAATGACTTCAGTTTTGCTTAGATAGCCAAGAATTGTTTCGATTTCTTTACTTTGTTTGCCTTTAATTTTATCTATTTCAGTAGAGCTAAAAGATGATAATCCTCGAGCTAGCTGAATATTATTCTGATCTAAAATAATTACATTTTCTCCTTTTTTGAAATTTCCATTAATCTTAGTTATACCTGCCGCGAGCAAACTTTTACCATTTGATAAAGCTTTAGCTGCTCCATTATCAATATAAATGGTTCCATTGTAATTAAGAGAGCCGATAATCCATTTTTTTCTAGCATCTAATGAGGAAATTTTTGGCAAAAAATGTGTATACTTTTTGTTTTTAATCATATTTGAAATCGGATTATTCACTTTACCATTTGCAATAAACATGTGACTGCCAGAATTCATGCAAATCTTAGCAGCGTCTAACTTCGTAGCAATCCCCCCTGAGCCAAATTTATTTTTTCTATTATCTACAAGTGATTTAATTTTTTCATTAATTGAAGTTACTTCTCTTACAATCTTTTTACCTTTTGACTTATCATATAGCCCGTCAACATCAGAAAACAAAATCAGCATGTCAGCTCCAATAATTTGAGCTACTCTTGCTGCCAATCTATCGTTATCTCCATATTTAATCTCGCTAGTTGCTGTTGAATCATTTTCATTTACCACTGGGATAGCTTTAAGTTTAAATAAATTATCAAAAGTTCTTCTCACATTAATAGCCCTTCTTCTTTGCTCAGTGTCATCTGGACTTATTAAAATTTGACCAGTTTTAATTTTATATTTATCAAACAGTTTTTGAAATTCACCTGCCAAATGAATTTGACCTACTGCGGCAATAGCTTGACTCATTTCAAGTTTAATTTTCCCTTTTTTTACTTTCAGATACTTTTGACCTAAAGCAATAGCACCAGAAGAAACAATAACGAAGCTTTTTCCTTTCCCGTATTTTTTTATATCTTTAATTAGAGATGTTACCCACTTTTTTTTGAATAGACCTTTACCATCAACTACAGTTGTAGAACCAAGTTTTAAAACAATTTTATTTGCATTTTTAATTAGCATATTTAATTAATATCTTTTTAATTTTTTGAATATCCTTATTAGAGTAAACAGAAACAATCTCATATTTTGTTTTAACTTTTTTTTTAAACTCCTTCAACTTTTCGCTCACTTCATGATCTTGTAATAAGTCAGATTTATTAAAAAAAATAATTTCTTTTTTTCTTGTTAAACTTTTATCATAATTAGATAGTTCTAATTTTATTTTTTTGTATGTATTTAATAAATCATCTTCTGATAAATCTACAACGTGAAGTAAAATTTTACATCTCTCTATATGTCTTAAGAATTTGTCACCTAGACCAACACCTTTATGTGCACCTTCTACTAAACCAGGAATATCAGCTAAGGTAATTTCTTTACCTCCATAGTAAGACACTCCTAAGTTTGGATTTATTGTTGTAAAAGGATAATTTGCTATTTTTGGTTTGGCCCTTGTCAGTGCTGCGAGCAAACTAGATTTACCAGCGTTAGGTTTTCCTATAATTCCAATATCAGCAATAACTTTCAATTGAAACCAAATCCAAAATTCTTCTCCTAATTTTCCATTTGTTTTTTTCCTTGGTGCTCTATTTGTGGAGCTTTTAAATCTTACATTTCCAAGACCACCTTTACCACCAGATGCCACTAGGTATTTTTCTTTGTTTTTTGTAAAGTCATAAATTAAAGTATTATTATCCTCTTCATAGATTTGAGTACCCATTGGGACCTTTAAAATCAAATCTTCTCCGTTGGCTCCAGTTTTATTTCTTTTGCTTCCAGGTTTTCCATGTTGAGCTTTAAAATGTTGAGCATACCTAAAATCAATTAACGTATTTAAATTTCTGTCTGATTGTACAATTATAGAACCGCCATCTCCACCATCCCCACCATCTGGCCCTCCATACTCTACAAATTTTTCTCTTCTAAAACTCGCAGAACCTGAACCGCCATTTCCAGCTTTAATATAAATCTTTGCTTGATCTAAAAATTTCATTTTTAATATAATATAAATAACTGAGGTTA
>Ga0213866_10000602_pt1 | contig 28250 bp, 31 predicted proteins | sample PICome_11_FD_160079 | JGI IMG/M metagenome (GOLD analysis project Ga0213866, IMG submission 160079) | Coastal seawater microbial communities near Pivers Island, North Carolina, United States - PICO284 | ecosystem: Environmental > Aquatic > Marine > Coastal | place: USA: North Carolina... | reverse complement strand
CGCTGGAACTTCGGTGCTCACGGCTACAACTCTTGGTTCTACGGTTGTGAACTCTTCACTTACCAGCGTCGGCACTATCGGCACAGGAACTTGGGAAGGCACAGTTATTGGTTCTGCTTATGGTGGCACAGGACAAGATTTCTCAGGGTCCAGTGGTGCTATCTCCGTATCTTCAGGAACCTTTTCAGCCGGCACTCTTAGCGTAGCCAATGGAGGAACTGGTGCTACTTCTCTCACGGATGGTGGTATTCTACTTGGTTCTGGCACAGGAGCCATTACGGCTACTGCCCAACCTACTGATGGACAACTTTTGATTGGTTCTACCGGTTCCGATCCTACTTTGGCAACTCTAACTGCTGGAGATGGTGTTAGCATTACTAACGCCTCAGGAAGCATTACTATCGCTGCTGATACTTCTGGTGATAAAGTTACGGGCTCATACACGGCTTCTTCTGCTTACAACATTGATTTTACCATTCCTTCAGGAACTCGAACCAATGTCGGTTTCCGTGCCACAGTTTATTTAGAAGATTCCACTACCGCTAACTCGGCCTTAGTTACTATTGAAGGTATTGTAAATCGCTCAGGAGCACCATTAACCCCTGATTTTATCTTTGTGGTCGTCCCCGGAACTGATGGTGACAAACTATCTTTGGGCACTGGTGGTGCCAATACTCTTCGTATTGCTTCTGCAGCCCCCTCTGGTAGTGGTAATTATGTGGCTACCGTTATTTGGACTGAAGATTGACGAAAGTTAGATATAGTTGATTAACCCAACAATAATTATGACCGATATTAAGCAACAAGGTGATTTGTATATCATCGATGATGCTAATAATACCTTAACCGTCGATTCTGCTAACACCCGAGTAGGAATTGGTAACAACAACCCCGGACATTCTTTATCGGTGACAGGAGATGGAAACTTTACGGCTAACCTCTCGGCAGGATCTAATCTTTTTTTGGTTGATGCTGGTAATTCTCGTATTACTTTGGGAACTACCACCGCCGTATCAGGAAATGTTCTCACCATTGTCGGTGACACCGATCTTGCAGGAACACTTAACACTACTACCCTTCAATTAGGTGGCGTCACCCTTACGGCTACGGCTACAGAACTTAACCAATTATCGGGAATAACTCTCGGCACGGCTGCTTCAGCAGATATCGGAGATTTTGCAACTGCCGCCCAAGGTGCTTTAGCAGATACCGCTTTACAGATTGTGGCTGTGGATGGAGTCACCATTACGGGTGATGGAACACCGGGCAACCCCTTGGTTGCTGCAGGTGGAGGAGGTGGTGGAATCTCTATTGGTGATGCCGTCGGTAGCGGAACATCAGGTTCAATTTTGTTTATCGATTCCTCAACTCAATTGGCTCAAGATAACGGACAATTATTTTGGGATAACTCCAATAACCGATTAGGAATTGGAACGGCTTCGCCCTCCACAGACCTTCATGTTGAAAAATCGGGAACTGCCATTGGATTGATTAAATCCACAGGAAGTCACGCTAACATTCGGATTGACCGTGCATCCACTTCTTTTGATTCTGCTGTTTTATTTTACACAGGAGGTAGTCTTGGTTGGCGTATTCAAGAATCATCGGGTGGTGGCGACCTGTATTTCATTGACCAAGACGGTTCACCCGATACCGCCCGAATGCGTTTTTATGACACAGGTTTAACCGAAATCAGTCAAGGATTAACTGTTGGCGGAACGATTACACAAGGAAACTCCACTAATGCCGTTTTAGTTTCCGATGGAAGCGGGGCTATTGCTTCAGCCAGTAACTTGCAAGATGTAGCCTATTCTGACGGCCAATATGTCGATAATACGGGTATGCTCCCATTAACTCCACCCGCACCTTCGGCTTGGGATCTTGGAATGCCACCACCGGCAACCTTTCAAGAAGCCATTGATCGATTAGCCGCCGCTCTCTACAACATTTCGGGACCAATTCCATGAAGTTAAACATTATCACGATACTCTTGGTCTAAACTTTTTTGATTAGGGTGTCGTTGATCTTTTTCTGCTAATGCTTTGAGTTTAGTCATTAAACCCATCATAAGGCTAACTTGCTCAAAACCTTGCACAGTTGCTTGATTACAAAGTTGAGCGATTAAATTAAGTTCGGTTTCGGAAATATCTAATTTCATAATCAATCATTCATGTGACTACCTATATATCATTTATGACTAAAGTTATATATAGGAGCGTATCACACTTTTACTTATGACCGATGCTTCTATCACCTTACCTGCAGATATTTGGCTTGTAATCCGACAAGTTATTGAACAAACCGTTACCGCTAAAGGTCGTGAAGGCACCGAAATGCTTCTCAAGATTTTTGATGCTTTTGATGCTGCCGGAATTATTATTCCTGAGATCGAAACGGAAGAGTCTGAAAATTGATGGTAGCATAGTCAATAAAATTGACTACTTGTAATAAAATCCATTGTTTTCCTGTGAGCCACACATCTTTACTAAGCCAATTATCTAATCGGTTAAAATTCTCATGTGGTTCCATAAGTTGATAACTATCAGAACTTAAAACTTTGCTAAACCGCAGCAAATTTATCTCTAATGGATAACCTTCGTCTTTGAAATAAATAACTCCCACTAAGTAATGTCGTTCACCGTTTTTCTCAAAACTAAGAGGAACCCCATATTTTTCTACTTCTAAATCATCATACTTTTGCAGTATATCATCCTCGGGGGGCGAGCCTCCATAAAGCCAATAAGAAGTTCCTGGTTTATACAACTTTGGGTCCCTGACAATATCATCTCTCCAATAAGTCTGATACATAAGAAATCCCTACTGATCTGAAAAATCTAATCCCAAACCTCGGGCGGGTTTCAATTGTTGTTTTGATAATTTGCCTTCTAAATAAAGAGTATTATATTCTTCGGTGCCTCCCGAGTTTATATCTCCTGTTTTTACAATTTCCGATTTAAATCCCGACATCGCAGATTTAAATCCGATTGCTATTAGAAATAATGCTAATAACTCTCTCATAGTAACTCCTCAAGTAATTCTTCGATTATATCAATCTGATGAGGCAAAATGCCTACATAATAATAATTCTCGCTACCACTATATATATTTTCCTTGTATTCTTTACGAGCCACATATCGTTCTCGTTTGTTAAGAACCCATTGAGCGACATCTTCTCGTAATAATCCCCAATACTCTACAATAACGGGTTTATCAAAATCTCTCTGCGGCCAAAGCACCCAATCCGGTTTAAACTCCTCATTGTTGATAACAATTGTCGGTTCGTATACGGCATACCATCCATTATCATGAAACCAATCATCGATCTGTTGTTCTGAATAAGATTTGACCCAATTATTATTTTTAGTTTTAATATCTATGGTAAAACCACCTGATTATTAATCGCTGCCCAAGGTTTTTCGTCCAATAATTTCATAACAAAAATATTTCGGACGCTGGTATCTTCCATTGTAAATCTGTTTTCGTCATATGGAAAAGCAGTCGGATTTTTATTTACCAATTCTTTAATTTGTTCCCACACTTCCTCTCCTGTTTTATTATAAACCTGTAAAGAAGTTGTTCCATCTTCTAAAAACAGATACAACGAAGGTGCTGAAGGATTATACCATAAGGCCAAAGTTATGCCCCATTGGGTATCAATACCATATCCTGCACCCTTGGGAATATAAGGTATTTTACCACTTCCAAGAGATTGAATTTTATAATCTAAGACTCCCTCCAAAGTTTCTAAAATTCCCAATCCATCCGAACTAATTTCGGGACAAATCACATAATGATCTTCAGTTTTCGAAGGACTAACCACACCATATCCTAATTGTAGAATCCCTCCACTTTGAACTTGATTCCAAAATTTTGAAAAGGCTTCTTTAGAGGGAACTTTCGGAGTAATAGTTTTTGAAACCGAAACCATAGTCTCATTTTGTAGTTTCAACTATTTGTAATCATCGGTTAGGAAGATTGATATAGTAGAACGATACTATAATTATTATGGGTGGAGAATCAGGTGATAAAATTCCTAAGAAAAGAGCCACCGTAGCCTCAGTAGATAAAAAGATTGATGACTTAGTGGAAGTAGTCGATATTATGTCCACGAATGTGCGGGCTATCAAAGCCGCGTTAGAAACTATTGCTGATGCCATTAAAAAATCCGATGACAAGGCCCCGGCAGAATTACCTCCTGCCGATGACCGAATGTATATTTGATATATTTGATAAATCAAATATCTAAAGTTTGTTGTTTGCCTTTGCTGGGATCTTCAAAAGTAGATTCTACCCATTGACTCACATACTGATAAAGTTGAGTAATATAGGCTTCGCAACCATAACGATCAATAATATCACCCATTAAACCATCGTATTTACTAACCGCCCCATGGCTAACAGTCATAATAAGATTTCCAGGACAAGCCACCTCTACCACTTCTTTAGTAAAAGGATCTGTGGTTTTACCGGTAATAGTCATGCATTTGCCACTAATAGGAACTCGACGATATTTAGCCCCACATTTAGTGCATCTTACTTTTTGTTGTCCAAAGGCACGAAGATTACCTCGCATATCACGAATTAAGTGCGTATCAATCAATTTGGCAGATTGTTTACGATTATTAACGGCGTATAAAGATTCACCTAAAGCAAATTGTCCCATAGTTTTTTGCCTCATACTGAGATTGAGTTGTTTATCATTGTAAGGATTCCATTCGGGCCCTTCATTACAATCCGTGGTATCGTGGGTAAACCCAAATCCTTTACTTTCCCCGGGAGTTCCGATACGCAATTCCGCAATTTCGATACCTGCTTTAAGAGCCTCTTTAGGATTAGGAAGATCTGTCCAAGTGAGGTCATAAAATTCAGGAGTATAATTCCAACTGGTATCTACATTCAAGGCTTCCTTGTCAATTTCAGAAGCATTAATTCCCATTGTAAGAATTAGTGGTGCATCCATTTGACCACCACGACTGCGAGGCAAGAACTTTTTACTAAAGTTAAGCAATCCTTCGGTGAGCATAATAATAGCATCAATATCGCCATCACAATTTCTTCGCTTAGCGGCATGAAAGAAAGGATGACCATAATGTCCTTTTACATTACAAAAACCAATAATTCGGGCTAAAATTGCACCCGAAGTGTGTGGGGCAATACCCATAATTAACTGACCTTGTAAATCTTCCTTAGTCGTCACATTATAATAGGGTTCCATACCATATAACTTTACTAACAGGTCATCAGTAAATTGACATACCCTAATAAGATCTTCCACACAATTTTCGGGAACTACAACATCTTGAGTAAAAATCTCACAAGTATCATCTACCGAATCTACCAAATATCCTAATTGATGGGCTTTTTCTATTGATAATCCAATTTCTCGGGGTCTAAAGTGCGTCATCGTAATATCTACCATATCAAAACGAATAGTTCCATCTCGAAACACCGAAACCTCATGTTTACTTCGCAAAATTCCTTTTTCCATCGGTTCGGTAATACCTTCAGCGTTCTTTACACGCTCAACTCCTTTTACCTTGGGAGGAGTGGTTACTTCACAGCGTTCTAAAGCAGATTCCCAAATATCATTCATGCCTACAGATCGCCATTTCTTTTCATGATAATTAGTTTCCACAAGTTCTTCGTGATTATGACAATAACTTAAATGCGTTTCCTCTTTACACTTCGGGCAGAATCTGGAAGAAATGCCTACCTTTTCATCTTTTGGGGCAGCCGTATTAATTAGTTTAGTCGTGCCACCCGATTTTTCGATTGGAAACAAACAATGAGCCCGACTGGGTTTCATATCACGCATTTTGCTTCCTTCAGGCTTACCCATACGAGCCCCAATACGATAAGTAGTGCGTGGAAGAATATCAATTCCTGCCAATCGACTAAGATATTCCATAGTATCTTCATTTGGAAGGGGAGTATCTATTGATGATAATATATGCAAAATCAGAGAATTCTCCGCACCCCACAGATTATTCTCCGAATCGATATTAATGTTAGCCCGATAAATTAAGGTGTTATCACCATTATATTGTAATTTTTGACCACAAACCGAAGGATGGCAATTACTTAAGAGTTGATAAATCTCTTCTGAGGTTAAATCTTGCCAACCTGTTGCTACATAACGAGGATGCAGAGGAACTTTATACACCTTACATTGTTGCACCGACTCAATAAAATCCTTGGGGAAAGTAATTCCTTTTTGCTTTAGCACGGCTTCGTGCCACTCGGGAACATAAGGTGATTTCAAAAGAGGGTGATTGTTTTCAAGGAATTCTCCCACAGGAACCAACAATTCTCCCAAATCCCACACTTGTTCAATCTTATATTCTTGGTCATTAGGCATGGCTAACTCGATTTCTTTGGGGTCTTGGACTCTGTGAGCCGAACCATCTAACCATTGCACATACGGCCCTTGAATAGTATCACAGGGCGTTACCACCGTTCCTTTTCCAGGTCGTTCATATTTCATTTGAGTTCCAATTGATACAAAGCCGCTGGTAGCCTTCATGGTAGCCGGGTGACAGGCTGTGGTGGCTAATCCTGCTAATCTGCTACGACCATAGCGTAATCTAAATCCTCCTTCTGCCATAGGCATACTAAAGATCGGACGACCGGCTAACACTTCTGCCATATATTTAGGATTGGGTTTAATTTCTTTAGAACCCTTATTTGTTTTTAGGAATTGATTTAGCCAATCCCACCCATCTAATTGTAATTGGTCTACATATTTTAGGATTTTAGGGGCTTTTAATACCAATCCTTCGCACATAACCAAAAGAGCACCTTCTCTCACCTTGTTATCCTTTACTCTTGCCAAATCACGCTGTCCCGTAACTTCTTTACCGACCCCTTCACCATCCACGAAAATAGGACAATTGCCTGCCAAGATTTCTAATTCCGGGTTAGAAGGTCGATATTGCAAACCCCGATAAATGCTAACTTCTTCTTTATATCGCTCTACTTCTTCATATTCAGCCTTAGCGATTCCTAAATTAAAATCACGACGAAGGATATCTGCAATCAACACCGATAGGGCTTGTCCGGTTCCCCCGGCACTTCTAATAGGTCCGGCATAATTGACAGCCAAACAAGCAGTTTGGTCAGCGTTATCAATAACTCGGCACGATACTACTCCTTCTAACGGGGCTACCAAAATACCTTCCGTTAGCACCGCTAAACCGGCACAAATACCATGATACATACACAAGGCTTGTTTAACTCGATCTCCTGATTTGCTATTAGCCTCAAATTCCTTTAAGGTAGTCGCAATATCATTATTGAAAACTTCTTGACTATATCCTAAAATATATCCTGCCCCACCACATTCATCACAATTGATAAATCCACGACCTCGTTTAATAGTTCCCGAACCATCGCACATCTCACAATTATTTTTAATACCATAAAGATAAGATTCTGCACATACTACTCGGGCAATTTCTAAAGCCATCAATTCCCTATTACCATCGTATTTTTCATTTAACTCTCTAATCTGTGCGGCGGTGTTGCGTTCATGAAGGAACTTTAATAATTTTTGAGTTCTTTCGGCAAGGTCAGAAGCCATAGGAATTTCGATTTCTAATTTTGGATCGTAACCTTGTGCCTTGGCTTGATTGACTATCTCATAGGCTTGATGACAACCCTCGTGTAGTTTTTGACGATATTCCTCTTCGGAAATACGCTTCGCAACCATAAGATATTATAATCTCCACCACCTTAATATATTTTAACTTATGCAAAAATAGATATAGTGGAAGAACCCAATATATATACGGTGGACACTTTATGGCAAAACCAAAACGAACTAATAATGATTGGATGATGCAACGCACTGGACTTTTGATTGTTTATGCTTGGGTATTGTTAGCAGTAGGTTTCTTTGTTCTAACTGCATGGGACCCATCTTACTTGAACTCTTCAGAGGACTATGTTTCTATTCTGGCTATCATTGGAGGACCTGCCCTGTTGATTGTTACCAAAATTATTGAAACTTGGAATCAAGAAAAAGGTGCTGAATTACAAGATTACGAGGCCCAAGCCTCCCACGAAAGAGACATGGATGCTATCCGAGTCCGACACGCTACCGACATGGAACGCAACCCTCATGCTATTGGCTCACCGGCTGTCGAAGACAGTCATGGTTCCATCCACACCCAAGTCTCCACTTTGCGAGAAGAAGTTGCTAAACTTCAACAGCAAATCAAGAAAAAGTGATTATTATGGCAACATGGAAAGATCTAAGAACCACTTTGCGAGCCAAAGAAGTTTGCGATACGCAAGAACCTAACCAATCTGTCAAAGATGCGGCTACTCAAGTAGATTTGACAACTTTTACCAAAGCCAAGTTAATGTCTATTTGTGAAAGAAAGGGTTTGGCTACCACAGGAACAAAAACAGATTTAGTAAATCGATTAACGGAGTAATTTAAATGTCAGAAGTTACGGATGAGATTAAGAAAAAGGCTAAAGTTATTGCCGAGGCCACCGGACGAAGCGAACAGGCCATTATTGATGACCTGATGGATGATGGTATCGTAAACCTTTCTAATGAAGAAAAGAAGGATGCTACCTTAGTAGAACAACTAAAAGAAGCGGCAGAATTGATTGCTACGGTGCAATCTATCAACCAACAAGTATCTGATAACACTGTTTTGAATGGCGGAAATAATAAAACTGAGGTTGCTGTGGAAACAACTTTGGAAGGCGATATCATTGACCGTGCTATCGAATCCGTTCAACGAAAAGCCGATAACATTAAGAAAATAGCCGTTACTTTAGTGCCTGTCTTTTTATTGCTAACGGGAGGTTCTATGGAAGCCGTAGGTATTACTAATTTCTTTGGTTCTGATGACTCGGATGATGACTATGATCCCGATTACTATGTTGAATATGGGGGTTGTCTCAACCCAGATGCTCTCAACTATGACCCTGAAGCCGATTATGATGATGGTTCTTGTGAGTTTGAAAACTCAGGCGGTGGCGGTGGACCACCCGACTGTTACGAGGATTGGCGATGGGATGCCGTCACGATTCAGGACTTCGATGCCAACGGCGAAGGATTCAACAACGATCTCCAAATCCAGATGACTTTTAACGATTGGAACAAGTGCAACCGACACATGGAAGGTTACTTCGTCGTGGAAATCTGGGACGAGGATCGTGGATTCATGTGGGATTCATACCAGATCGACAACAAGTTCCACGACCAATATACCATCGATGATCATCACTACGACATGGATACCGGCGGATACGCTGTCAGCGTGGAATACCACTTCGATGGCTCATATTGGGAGGGTCCGTCTGCCTATGTCTTCATAGAGGCTCCTGATCCAGAACCTGTTTACGGTTGCACGGATTCCGAAGCCACCAACTACGATGACAAGGCTACCGAGGACGATGGTTCCTGCGAATACCCCTCCAACCTCGATGATTGTTCAGTTAGTGTGGAAAACCACTACCGAGGTCACGAGAACAATGACCCTGATTCTACTACCATGATTGTGTCTTTCGATATCGTTCCTACCGACTGCGAGGATTTCTCGATTGATTGGTCTATTCAACTTTACCAAGAAGGATACACGGCAAACTATACTCGCACTGGTTCAACATTTGGTCAAGATTACATTACGGAAACCTTTGAGAATATGCCCGCAGGAACTTGGATTCCTAAAATCAGGATCGTAGTGGATGGTGACGAAAAGTGGGAAGCCAATTTCTGGAACCTCGAAATTGTCGATCCAGAACCAGATAATTGCGAAATCAATCTTTACGATATTGCTTTCGGCACCAATGATACCCACGCTACCGTGGCTTACGATCTTGATTGTGGTTACGGACAAGAAACTGGTGGCTACAATGTTAGCGTTCAATTTATGGTCATTGGAAACGAAAGTTATGAAATGGGTTATCAGTTTAATACTACCCTGCACTACATCTCAGGATATGTTGAAGACATTCATGTGCTGACCCTCAGCAATTTTACGCATGAGAACATTACTCACTATGACTTTGCTTGGTTTGCTATTTGGGGTGATGAGAACAATCCCAACTACATCGAGAGATACTGGAACAACATCGCTTTCGATCACCCTACCGAGGACCCTGAACCGCAACCTTGTGAGAACCTAACCATTACCTCGGAATCGCTAACGCTTTACGCTTACGGTGATGACCTTGGTATTGCTTGGAACCTCACGCACGATGGTCCGAGAACCAGCGATTGCTATGTCGAGGTCGAAATTTTCATCACGCTGTATCAGAACGGTAGTTATTACAATGTCTCCGAGTATCACCAGAATCCCACCTTCATGGTCTTTAACAACCATGACGGCAATCAAACAATGGTCTTTGGACCCGATGAGATTGCTCTCTTCAAGGATTTACCCGATGGCGAATACGAGATTCTTGCCAAGTATCGTAATAAAGATACTAACGAGGCGTCTGGCGATCATTTTGCCAACATGGTGACGATATCAACATCTTAATGTTGATTATTCAGTCATCTCTGCCATACGGTCGCTAAGCAACAAAAGGGCTGATGCCCATAGACCTACGAATATACCGAGGTTTTCGTCGTGTGCAAAGTAGACAGCGATGCTTCCCAAAATAGAGGCGAGGCTGGCCCCAAAACCAATTTTTTTCCAATTCATTCCAATTCACCTCCATTAACATGAGCGATAATCATTTCAATAAGTTCTGCCTTACGAGGACGGCCTGAGAACTCAATGCCTAATTCAGCCATTCTTTCTTTCAAACCTGCTACGGTTAAGTCTTCGAGGTCATCAATAGCGACATCAAGGTCTGCCTTGGCCTCTTCCACGGCTTCCGTGATTACTTCGGCTACTTCAGATAGATCTCCTTCTTCCACGGCCTCAGCCACATCTTCCACTACTTCTCCTACACGGTCTGCTGCGGCTTCTACGACTTCTTCAATCTGTTCTTCCCATTTGTCAGGAACATCTAATCCAGTAGCATCTTCTAATTGGTCAATAGCATCTTGAATTTCTTCGGAAAGGGTTTCTACTACCTTACCACGGTTGTTTAGCCACCATGCAGTAATATAACCTGCTGCGGCACCTCCAAGAACTTGTAGGGCGTCTAACATCATTGGGTCGATTGTTGTCATAATAGGTAGTCTATGTTACGACCTATATATACCTTTGGAGAATAAATATAAATAGGTGGTTTCATCCCTATACTCTTATGAATCATTGTTCTTGTGGAACTGCTATTGGTTCTACTACGGATTATATTGAAGATGATTATTGTAGTTATTATTGCCGTCGGTTTGATACTGAAGGCTTGCAAAAGATTCCCCTTTCCGATTACTATCGTCATAAAAACCAATTCAAATATCCCATTATTTCTCATGATTGTGATTGGTGTGGTAATCCCACCGATATTAAATATAGTAGTGGTTCAGGATCTAATACTGGTTCCGGTCGTTTTTGTAGCCGAGATTGTTATTATACTATGATGCGGGAAGGACGCAAACGAACTAAAATCCGTTATTCTCTTCTGCGAATTCTTTCTCAACGAGGGCCCCTTCACCGAGATACCATTGTTTATGCTTTTGGCAGGTGGGAAGCCCGACATCGAAACACTAAAGGACAAGTCAGTTCTTTGTTATCTATTATGGTGCGACGAGGGTGGGTAATCAAACACCCTGACAACATTTATGAATTAGTAGACACCCGACCTATTGGTCAATTAGCCGCTATCTAAAGTTATATATAGGTAATCGCATACATAAGTATTTGGTGTCTTTGGCTCCGAGGCTCATCGAACCTCTGGGGAAAGGGAGCCATTGCCTCCGGTGTGTGGGCTTAGACCGTTAATATCGGTCCATCGGGGGCGGCACCACTTATTTTATACACAGGGGATTAATTTCAAATCTCCAACCAATAATTTTTTTGAGCCAATATTCTTCCATATTTGGAACATCTTCAGACCAATCGCCTCGATAATCAAAACTAAAATCTATTAAATTTAAGGCTTGGGGTGTAGCACTTAAGTTCTTGGTTTTTAAAAACTTTGTTAATAAATCATAAGCCAAATCCTGAAATTTTTTTACAGATTCTTCTTCACCTAATAAGTCATGATCATCATCGTATAATCCACACCAAATTCCTGCTGTTTTAATCCAATCCGATCCATTTTTAAGAAAGGCAGAATAACCCCACTCGTATTCTTCAAAAGGAGTTATGTCTCCTTCCGGATTATAACCCATTTTCAATTCCCCATAGATTTTTGTTTTATGGTAAAATCCAAATCCATAATCTTGTAGTTCTTGTTGTAAGCCATTTGGCAAAAAACACCAATTATCGTTATTAATCATCATTATCCCTCACTATTTTGGTTGCATCTACAGAAATTACCCAATCTGCACCCACATGAGATTCATAATTATCATTCCTCCCCGGTTCAATACCTGAGCCAAATTCAAAGGACTCTAATATCACACCATTAGGCAAGATTTCATATCCATAATCGTATAAGATTTCGGCTACATAAATTTCTATATTATCCTGTAAATCTTGTATAAATTTAACATCTTTGACATCTTTATGGTATTTATCGAAAGGATAAACTACATAACCTCCTTTATTATAATATTGTAATTCAAACAATTCTTGTTCCCAAAATTCATCAATTACAAAAGAACTATCTGGTTTATACCAATCGACATCCTCTCCATCGGAATTATATCCATAACCTACCGTCATCCAATTTTGCTTTCCTACCATTCCACGCTTTCCCAAAATGGCTATAATTTCATTTACTTCTTGAGAAGATAAAAACGGAGAGTTGCTGCCACCTTCCCAATTAATCATGTGATTCTCCCCCAAACAAAAGTGATAATGAAGGCATAGCCTTAGGATTCCATTGTAGCGGTTTACTCCAACCCGAATCGGGCGTCACCTCAAAAATTACTACTCTTTCATCATTTGGTGCCGATAAAGTTTTTCGAGCAATAGCATCATTATCATGATATAAAGTTGCCGATCCCCGTGTTACATAATGAATGTCATACCAATCTGTTAATTGAGAAATCGAGTTGGATGCATAATGATAAAGATAGGGAAGTTCAGAGGGGTGGCGAAGGGAATGGTGATGTGCCTCCAATATAAACTCCGGGTCAAACCTTGATTCATATAACTCATAACTTTGCTTAAAGTATTTTCTAAATTCAATCGATAATTTCACGGGTAAATTAATATCTAAACTTTTAATTTTAGTAATCCACCCATCTTCGTTGATCGCCATAACATATTTTCCTTTTAATCCTGATTGCATGACTTGTTTAACCCACAGATTTCGATTAAACCATTCCGGGAGTTGTGAAAAATTAATCACAGCACCACCTCCATGAAACAATAAACATCGCCTCCATCATATGTGTTGTTATAATGATATTCTTGTTCCCATATTTCCATGGTAACTCTTTTTGATTTTATCCATGATGGTGGCTCACCTATCGGATAATCCTCATATTTATTTCCATTTTCATCAACACCCCAAAATTGAATTTGCGGTTGGTTTCCAAAGCCTACTCTTTTTAAAACATATTTAGTATCTAAAATTTTTTGTTGCCATGGGGGTGTGATTCCTTGTTTGATATTAGCAATTTCTTTTTTAGTTTCTTGGTGATCTAAATTTATAGACTTTAAGATTTCTTTTTGTGAGGAAAACATTCCCAACGGAGTTTGGTTAAAAATTACCGGACGACCATAATTTTCCCAATCGGTTTTGTCATAATTAAAAACTGCGATAAATAAAAACCATACCGTTTGGCCTGCAAACGGTTGATTGATCATGCACAACAATTCTTTGTTCTGCTATATATAATTACCCAATCTTAAATTGTTTCAATCGATTCCACAATGAATCGTTAGATTGGTCTAAATGAGTTTCACAATAATAGTAATTAGTCCACTCACTAAATCCTTTACTTCGGTCATATTTGATAAATCCCATCGGACTTAATCGTGATTCCCAATGGGCTGTTTCTCCACACACTTCGCATAATTTATTGGTAATTTCTTTTGGCAATACAATCCCAAATAATTATAGTTGTTGCTGGTATATTAATTTTTGCTCTTCTTGCATCATTCGTTGGCTAATGAATAACCTAATTGCACTTGTTTGGGTCCGGCAGAGGGATAAGTAGTTAATCCCGATTGCCTCATAAACATAACTTGGAAATTACCTTGAGCACGACGACCCCCGGACGAAGACAAAGTTCGTGATAACACCCACTCTCCTTTAGTTCCTTGTGAATCATCCACCCCCATATTAATTTTATCTAATCGATCATCCATATGAATATCATAGCGTTCCAAAAGATTTTCCAACTCCGTAATTTTGAAATTACCTGTGCGTCCTGCCCCAGCAGCGGCGGCTGCTACTTTAGCATTAGTTCCAAACAAAGCGACTAAAGCCGTATTGGTAATATTAGCCGTTTCCAATTCTCGCTTCAGCAAATCCATAATTGGTTTTTTGTATTTTGCAATTAGTTCTTTACCTGACAAGGTGGATTTAAAATTATTAAAATCTACTTGCCACCAAATGTCAGCATAATTAGGATCTGCTTTTGTAGCCGAGGCTTTAGGGCCCATTTGCGTATCACGACCTTGCACCGTATCTCCTAAACCTAATAAATAACCATAGGTAACTACCGAATAATCGGATACCCATGTAAAGTTAGGTTCCCATCGTTTTGTAATTGGATTTTTCTTTAGAATCGGATAATATTTACCCCCATATCCAAATCGTTGGTATCGCATTTTCTTAACCGTAGTATTCAAATTTTTGGCGGCTTGAGTTGCCGATTCTCCCGATTCCATGCGTCTAAGAAACTTTTCTCTTAATTGTTTCGGTGGTAATACCAAACGATACTGACCCCCGGTTTTCTTAATCTTGATTCCTTGGTCGTTAAAATACTGCTTAAGCGTTTTAGGAGTTGTCTTGGCTTGTTTGGCGGCTCTCCCCAAACCATAATCTTGTTGGTCCATCAGCCTTTGGGCTACTCGGCATCGACGCAGAGTTTCGGACTTCATACCCATATTTGCACCCACCATCTATTTATAATTATAGGTCATACAACATAACTCGCCCATCCACAATATCCATAACACCCATATCGATTAGTTGGGTCTTTTGATCCTCGGTAAAACTTAATCCCAATTCATTCATGCGTTTTTTGGCTTCCAAGTAATTATCATATTGTCCACTATCAGAGTTGCGAACCAAGGTAGCAAACAATTGTTGGATTTTACCATCGGCTTCCAATAGATCGACATTGAGAGGAACATTCTTAATTAAGGTTTGCAGGCTGGTATTAAACAGGGTTTTGGCTTGATACAGATGATGAGAATTAACGACTTTATCACCATTAAGTCGGGCTAAGCCTTTACACAAATTGATAAATTGTTGGAACTTACGATTTTCTCTTTCGGCTCGTTGCAAAAATACCTTATCGAACTCTTCCGATGATTCAATATCTCCAAATTCTTGCCATACAAAATCTTCAATATCTGACATATCAGGATTCATACGGCTGACATAACGCAAATACTCTCTAAAGAAGGTTCGCCATGTCTTTAATTGAGCCTTGGCTTCAGGAGTTTCAAACTTTCCTGTCATAGCATCCATGATCTTTCGCTTGACGAATTTATCAGCATTATCATCGCCATAAGTCAGCGACATTTGAGCAAAGATTAAAGTCATACGGCTAATCATTTGAAAAGTATATTCTTTGAACACATCCAACATGGCTAACTTGTCCATTTTATTAGAAAACGCCTTTTCGGGATTACCCCAAAAACTCATATTAAGACACGCATCACGCTCAACATTGATATTTCCTTTTTGCATGGTATAAGTCCCATTAGCCAACATATTCATGAGTTCGCCAAAAACCTCGGAACTCCATGTTTGAAACTCCGATACTGCAATTCGTTCATTATTCATTTTACCGATTAATCCCAATTCTACAGCATTCAGATCGTCTCCCGACATGGCCCCAAATAACCCCGGAATAGTGCAAAGTTTTCCTGTCGAGGCTACTCCTGTGGGCACAAGAGGTTGCATAATGTTTTCAATTAGGTGGTCTTTACCTTCACCCATGCTGGTAATCACCGCAATATGAATCATGTCCTGTTTTTTAAACGGACTTAAACAGTTTAGCAACACGGCTTGTTTGATACTATCGGCTGCATAAACATGACGCCATAAGGTTTCATCATGCATCATAACTGCCAACGGAGAGGTCTTTAATTTTTGACAAATCTTGACAAACTTTTCAAAATCTTCTGAAGATAATTGACTTCGTTTATCATCTACTTGTGGTCGTAGTTGTTCTACCACAAAAACCTTTTCACCTTGATGAAGTTGATAACTTCCCGAGATTAAAATCTGCTTTCCGTTGCGTTGCGAATCAGTCAATAACTGTAAAGCCTCTGACAATTCTTTTGGTGACATACCACCCGGTATCAGACTAAGACCATTATGGGCCATGCATTTAACAGCATTACTGCCATCACTCACAATAAAGTGAATCGCAATCTTTTCAAACGGATCTTTGATTGACCGAGTAGGGCGTGAACCCTTACGGGATTTTACCAATGGTAGATTTTCAACCTTAATACAAATTCCCGAACCTCGTTTAGTGCGAGAAGTAATCATAGATTGATAAACCTTACTAACATCGGCAGCACGGTCTTCAAAAGAATTAACACAAGACTCTACGAATTCCATCAATTCCGAGTCCATAGTAATTCCTCATGTCATCACCTACTTGTAGTTTCAAGTCAATTTCCGCCTTAAACCTGTGGGCTGCAGATGGATGCCTCGGTGGTGAAACCAAGACGCCCATCAGTCCAAATTATCCCTTGCGTAGTGTAGTGGCACTTATTTAAACCGATTTAGACCGAAGCCGTATCGGAGAACCAAGGGTTTTTACCGTTGCTGATAGCCTGACGGCTACCGACACCGTGGTGGAACTTGAAACTATTCTTCAAAGCCTATCGGCAAGCCGATAAGTTATCAGAGAGGATCCGAGCCGTAATCACTCGCTGTCATCAACGATTTGGTCGGCAGGAACTTCAGGTAGTTCTTCACGAGCAATGGCTCCACGAGGGAGGGCATTGAAAGTGTTGAAGGTTCGACCTGGGTTCTTCTTGGACTCTTCCTTTTGGCGAAGGAAATCAATCTTGACAGGAAGGTGGTATACCTTCTTGCCTTCATCGCCTTCGGTGATAATGTCGTTGTTGTTTACGAAACGCTCGAAGTCGTTTCGCTCATAGCCACCAAGGTAAATCTTTTGTCGGCGTCCGTTTTCAAGGTTTACCATACGAAGACAGTAGTTTTCACCGTTGAGGTCGGATTCAACCTTGTTAAAAGAAACCAAAGCAAAGTTACGGTAGATTTCGCCAAAGTTAGGCTTTAGCGTTTCGTAGCGGGTTTGAGGCCCACGACTCGTAGGTGCTGGTCGGCTTGCTGTTAGTTCATCCATAAATGCTGCAATATCATCTGCGTTGTTACTCATATTTTTCACTTCCTTTTTTTATTAACCCGTTTTGTTTCTTGTCGGGTGTATTTTATAGTGTCTGCCACCACCTTTATATACCTTTAGGGATTGCCAAATAAAGCAAAATATTAAATAGTAGTGCGAAGTAAATACAACTATGGGTAAGTCTGCATATATTGATATTAATACAGGAAAGGTTTCCGATTCCGGAACTCACCCCGTAGTATTTTTACAAGATGGGTGGACTTCTGTTATTTGTGATATCCGAGAATGGATGGTAAAAGATCCTCAAGATTCCGTGCCCCCGGCATTTATCAATATTACTCATGACAAATTAAGTTTCTTGGGCGATAGTGCCGATGCTCAATTATGGCACGATAAAATTATGGAAGCCCTTCAAAACATTCAATGTAATTATTTCTATTTATCTGTTAGTGGTAGTCAATTTAGTATTAGTTTAAATCCCAATGCTACTCCTTGTAATGCTACCGCAGTAATATTATCCGGACCTTCCGATGCCACAGCCCGTGCTACTTGTTATGGTAATATCATGGGTGGCAAAAAAATTGATGATGGCGATTGGAATGATAAACAAAAAGGCGGCGGTGGCGGCGGCGGCGGTGGCGGTGGCCCACCCAGCCCTTCACCACCCAGTTTAGGAGGTTCTTCAGGTTCTTCAGGTGGCAGTAGTTCTGGTGGCGGAGATGATGTCGGCGGTGTTGGCGATGGTAGTGGAGATGGTAATTCCGATGGACAAGGCGGAGAATGTGGATCTTGTGATGGCTCAGGTATGAGTGGAAATGGTGATGGCGGTTCCGATCAAGGAAGTGGAAGCGGTCAAGGACAGGGTTCCGGTCAAGGTCAAGGACAAGGACAAGGTGAAGGTAGCGGTTCCGGTGAGGGAGGACAAGGTGAAGGCCAAGGTGAAGGTTCCGGCGAAGGCGGAAGTGGAGGCGAAGGCGGTCAAGGCGAAGGCTCCGGAGAAGGTGGCGAAGGTGGCGAAGGCCAAGGTAGTGGAGAATCCGATGTTTGTGGTGATTGTGGTGGCACAGGTGAAGAAACTCCTGTTAATGCCCCACCTTCTGAAGATAGCAAATCTCCCGTTCAAGAAAAAGCCTCGGAACAAGCCCAAAAGGATTTCGGTGCTCAACAAGAAGAACGCAGCGAAAAGTGTCAAGCGGCTGCCGACGAAGCCGAAAAGCAAGCCCAAGCCGGCAATCCTGAAGAAGCCACCGATTCGGCCTGTGAAGCCAAAGAATGTGGCAATCCTAATTCTCAAAAAGACCAAGATAACATGAATCGTGCTCAAGACGCTGCTAATGATGCTATCGATAAAGCCGAAAGTCAAGGAGAATTATCTGCCAATCAAGCCCAAGAATTACGAGAACAACTTAATGAGGCACAATCAAGTAATCAATCTGATGCTCAAAAGATGGCTTCCGAGGCTCGCCAAATGGCTCAAGAAGCCCAAGAAAATCAAGATTCTAATAAACTTCAGGATGCTGCTGATAAAGCCCAAGAGGCTGCCGACCAAGTAGATAACCATAGTGATGCGGCTTCGGTTTCTCGTTCTGCAGGAGATATTGCTGATATTGCTAATAGTATGGGTGAAGAAGATATCTCTGAAGATATGCAAAACTTGGCTGAAGAAATGGCTCAACGCTCTAACGATCGACGATGGGGTATCAAAGACCAAGATACTGGAGAATTCTTAACTGACGACCAAGGAAAGCCTATTGAATATGCTGACCAAGAAGATGCTCAAAAGGATATTGACCAACTCGATAACGATGCGTTATCAGCAGAACCATTACCTAATCGTTTAGATGATGCGTTTAACGAGGCTAATGGTGATAACAGCATGGATCCATATGATAACGAGGTTCGTCAAGAGTTTAATGATGAATACGAAAAGACTATGGATGAATTAGCCGAAGGACAAATCTGCACCGTTATTAATTTAGACGGCGTTTTTAACCCACAACAAAAAGTTTTCCAAGAATTAATTGATTATGCTACTTTGATGAATCCAATGTTGGGTGGTATGATGAAACAGGCCAGAGCCGTTCCTGTTCAAATCGCTGTTAAGCGAGAAAAAGACCCGATTCACTTAGAAGTTATAGATTTAACCGATTTGGATGCTGACGAGGCTAAAGCCAAGCAAGAGGAAGTAACTTCTCTTCACCCTTCCGCACAACTATGGGGTATGGACACTAAGACCAAACCACCCGAACTTCCCAAATGGATGGCTTTTACTTGGGATCTTCCCGGCACATTAGATAATTCCTTTGGTATTAACTCTCAAGTGCGTGTTTTAGAAGAATTTAATGATTGGGTCAAAGTGCGACCTCTTACCAACAGTTCTGGTTTCATGGCTCTTCTTAAATCCAACTTAGATTGTTATCCGCAAGAAACAACTGAAAAAACTGAAATCGAAGAATTAATGGATTTACCAACTATGCCTACTTCACCTCAAGAACTTCAAAAGGTTTTAGACGATGCTCGCCTCAAGCGACAACGCCTTAAGCGACAACAACAAGAAGTTTCTTCTGATGCCATGGTTTCCGTTAGAGTTAATATCCTTACTGGTGAAAGAAAATCCTTTACTAAAGATGACCTCCTTCAAGGACAAGGCGGTAGAGGTTGGGTAACTCTTCAAAAACAAGAAGGTGTTTTCAACGATCTCTTGGGTCTTATTTCTCTCTTAGACGAAAACGATATTACTTATTCTATCTTAGACCAAAAGGTTGGGCCCACTAAGATTAAAACCGATAGTGCGGGACTTAACATGGCTATTAAATTAGGAAAACCCCTCAAAATTAGAGATGATACGGTGGGATATCTATGACATGGAAAGCAGAATTTAACAGATTTAGTGAGGACGCCCTCAAAGAAATGAAAACTTATTCCGATAACACTAACGAAGAACGAGAGTGGATGTGTTATGTTTATTTAGATGACGATGGACAATATCAATTAGGGCTTCCCGATTACGGTGGCGAATCTGCTATTAAAGTCAGCCCTCAAGCCAAGATGGCTCAAGATCGACTTCGAAAAGGACTTCATGATAAGAAATGGACTATCCACGGTCACCCTCTGAAAGATGGTAAGATTTATACCGGTCGTCAGTATTTCTCCTCTACGGATATTTGTCGAGAATATGTTACGGCTCGTGATAACAACCAATATACTGTGCAATTCTTAGTATACCCTCACCAACAAATCGAAAAAGATAGTAATGGTCGGCCTACCGGACGCCATGTAATGCACAACCGTGTGCGAACTTTGGTTTTCCCTAATACTCAAACTATTGTGGCGGCTATGAAAGAATCTAACCCGGGCGTAGACCCTTATGCCATTACCCCGGAATCAGGACAAAACCGAAACGCCCCTGATGGTAGTTTGGTTAATGATGCGGGAGTTAATTGGTTTGCTTTCCAAGAAACCTTGGGCAAATATAATTGTATGGGAATCATGGATCTTGAAGGGCCTGCTTATGGTGCCGAAGGATTTACTTCTTCCAAATTAGGTTTGTTAAATGCTGGTGGGATTGTAGGAATTGTCGGTATTTTAGGAACTCTGTGGTGGGCTAATCGAAACCGTGGTAAAATAATTGAAGTAATTGATGATATCGTTTGAGGTGAATTTATTGCTAAATATATTAGGACCTTGTTTGGGAGTGGGTGCCTCAGGCATCACTTTTAGACATCGCCAAGAGCCTGATAAAGTAGTCAAAATTTTATTGCGAGCCCCTGATGAATCTCTGTTTCAAGAATTATATTATGAAGTTCCCCAAGGCGTAGATTGTCTTGATGATCAACCTGATGAATATCTATGGTTATTTTGCTCTGGTTGGGCTACTAATCAAATGTGGTCTGTAGTTTCCCAAGATCCTGTAGATTGGTTACCAAAAATATATGCTAATTATGAACGACAACTTCCCTCTCGTGAGGTTTTAAAATTACTGAACCGTGCCGATGTTAAATCTTATGAAGGTTATGAAGGCACTTGTAATCAATATTTCAAATGGTATGCTGAAGACAACACCCTTGTCGATTTTTATGTCGTTATTCAAGAATATCTTCCTAACCAAGCCCGAGATATCGAACAAGATAATTCCCAAAGACGCCGACAAAAAATTGTTAATGCTTATTTCTTATCACATAACATGATAGTTAGAGATGCCGTGGCTAACTATAATAATTATCTTGCTAACAAAAAAGGAAAAACCGTTTTCTTCGACCCTTTGGCTTGCCCCTTACCCACTAAACAGCAATACGATAGTATGGATTCCATTACCGCCATCGCCTTTAAAACTTTAATGATTACCGAAAACCCACAAATTCAGCACAGTCCTCGATATCGATGGTGGTCAAGGTTGAATCCTTCAGAAATTGATTATTATTTACAGGCTTTGGAAAGCGGTAAATATTTTACCTACAAAGATTTTAGATCCGAAGAAGTTCTTGATAATTATACTCCTTATGAGATTATGAACTCTGGAGTTGTTACCGGTAATTTCTTGCAGGATGTGTAATCATGTGGGGAACCTTTATTGCTTCCGGAGATTTAGGATTCGTTTTTAATGCTAACGAACCTGACCAAGTTATCAAAGTTATGGGATTAGATGACACTTACGATTCTGATTATGTAATTAACAAGATGCAATATCAATTATTTACTCAACTCCAAGAAGACCAAAAGCAAGGTAACTTTACCCCCGGTTTGCCTCAAACAGATTATGTTTTTACTACTACAGTCACTCCTGAATTAGTTCAACAGATATGGGAAAATACTGATTTAAACGACCAAAAATCTAAGAAAGCCTATCAATCTTTTAAACAAAATCTTCCTTATGGTAGTCCCATAGGCATTATTCTTATGGAAAAAATATCCGTTCCTAATCAAGATGTTGGTCGAAAAGGATTGTCTGCCATGTTAAGATATTTAGTATCTAAAGGTTGGGCTGCCCGGGACTTACGAGTCTTTAATAAAGGATTAAATCCGGCTGGAGATATTATTTGGTTTGACCCTATGGTAGCACCATTAAATCCACGAACTGAAGAAGATTTAAAAATGTGGGATCTAATTTTTGAAGACAGTTTAGAAAATTATCAACAAGCCATTGCTAATAATAAATATTTTTCTCACGAACACGATTTTGGTTTATTTAATTCGGAAGGAGAATCCTCCGATTATTGGTTACGAGGTGGTTGTGGTCGAGCCGCCCAAAAGATTTCTGAAGAATTAACCAAGGTTGGTATCGACCATCATTTTGAAATCGGTTTGGCTTATTTAGACCAAAAATTTGTTGGTAATCATATTATTGTAGTTGCTGATAATAAAGATCTTGATTATTATGGTGTCGGCGGTGCCAAAGACAGATGGCAAGACATGATTATTTCTGAATGGGGTTACGAGGAAATTCCTGATTTCCTATTATCTGATTATTTAGTCTTCGAATGGATTCCTGTCAAAAATGACACATTTTCTGTAGAGATAAAAGGTGATTATCTTCCAGAGGCTGGAAACTTAATTACTCCTAAAACTTTAGGATTTAATTCGGAAGTGCTAACTATGAGACCAAAAAAAGTAATTGTTATCAATACCCGAAACAACAAAGTAGTTGATTTAATTCTTTGGAATTATTATGCTGATGGTAATAAATCATATCAAAAAATCCCTTTACCAAAACCTATTTCTAAAACCGATAATCCCGAACTTGTTAAAACATTTTATCAAAGTTTGGGAGTAGCCACTAAACAATACGATTTAGATCGTAGAATTTTTTCCAGCGAATCTTATCCTCGTTGTTATCTGTGTGGCTTGCCCGCTAAAATAGAAGTCTTAACTGCCGTTGGAATGCGTAACTTTTGTGGCAATAAATGTCGAGGACATTATGAAGGCATAGATTATGGTGATTATGATAGTCCTAAATTAGAACATCAATTAACGATTACTAACTATGACCAAGGTTATCTTCCAGATCGATATGATGGACGAGAATCTAAACTTACTATCGATTGTGCCAATTGTCCCCTTCATTTAGTAGAAAATATTCCTCAATACACAGATCTTTATTCTGAGTATCGTTTCGGACATAAACACACTATTAAAACATGGAATGAAGAGTGGGAAGATTATGAAGAAGAGCCTTGTATCAACCATGATTTAGTAATTACCCGTTATCTCTCTAATTCTGAATCTTATGATGGGGTTAGATTAGGAGAAATTGCTTTTAGATGTCGCAAATGTGATTATCGGGATATGATTTATGCTGACATTCCCGAAGGGTGTCCTAATACCGGACGGGCCAAACCTACTCTTGCATTGTTTCCAATAAATCGGAATACTGAGTAAAGTCAGCATTTACATTAGCCCAAATGTGATTTTCGTCGATTTGATCTACTTCGGTTTCACTATTATCATTACGATTATTCCAATGGAGTTCCCAATCTTCATAAGTTTTCATTAGTCTTTCTTTCTGAAGATCTTCATCAATCACTAATCGAACTACTTTCCAACCGGCTTCTGATAAGGCTTTGGCTTCATTAACGAAACGAACATCATCAATAACAATGTTTTCATGATGATTTCCCAAATCAATAACATAATCAATCCATACCGACGGTCTGATTTCTCGCATCTTCATACCAATTTGTTGCAAGAGAGGTCTATCCTTTTCTTGCATACCAAACAAATCTGAAGCAATCTCTTTTACCTTTCCAGCCAAACTAACTTTGTGATAATCATGATTTTCTACTAACCAATCAGCCATCGTGGTTTTCCCCGAGGCCATTCTACCAGCGATTGCGATTTTCATAGGACGATATTATCGTCATCACCTTAATATAAGTTCGTTTGGAACTGCATTGCTTCATTAAAGTAACTCGGCAAAAATTCTCGTAACGCTTTTCCACCATCTCTCTGCGACCTAAGATGGTAGTCAAACGAGGGATCGATAATATACATTTTACCATGGTCTTTGGGACTACGGACAATACGCCCTAACATTTGCGTCAGCATAACCCCGGTCTGCATAGTATACCAATTGGGGTTTTCTTTTAACTTTTTAGCAATACGCACATCTCCCAAACTGGGGAAAGGTAATTTGGGAATCACCAAGAATCCTACGGAACCACCATCATAACCTTGATTCGCATAAGTTGATACCAAAATCTGATTGCCGCCCGATTTAGTAAAGTTCTCAAACACTTGGTCACGCTCAGTCGGATTTTTGGAGTGCGTTACCAATCTATCGGCTACATTTCGATCTAATGCTGACACCGCCTCAATGATATTCTTTTCTAATTCATCTGTATATGGTAAAATTAATCCTTTTTGGTCAGGAAATTGATTAGCAATTTCAATAATTCTTTTTGCTGTCTTTTCATAGTGTTCTTCCCGACGGCCTCGACGACTCAAATCTCCGCCTTTGAAAGTGGTATAAATAGGTCTATTTTGCACCGGGAAACTGCTGTATTTAATTTTAATATAACAGGTTTCTGATTTCTTCAATCCCATTTCCCGACAGTAAATATCAATGTCCGAAATAGTTCCGCTTAAAAAGATACGATGTTTGCCAAGACCCAATAATAACTCTTCCGACCTATCGGTAATATCCATTGGTTTAAAAGACACAAAGATCGGTTCTTCTTCGTCATCGTATTGCCAAATAATGTTTTCAGGTTCTGATTTGAGGCTATCAATTAAACGGTTAAGATAATTCTTAGTGTTATTTGCCATACGCACCGTCTTTTCATCATAAGTTTTACTACGACGACCAATTTCTGACACCAAGCGTTCTAAATACATTAACCATACTTTTGAACCCATAACTTGTCGGTCTTTAGGAGTATCAACTCTAATGCTACCGATCTTAGGAAAGCCCCACGAATCTTTGGAGGTAATAGGATGCCATGTTTGCAATTTATTTTCTCGTTGTCGTGCTAAGCGAGATTGATTGGCTTCCGGTGCCTCCATAATCTCATTGAAACTTGGGATTTCTAATAAGGTTTCCAACTTGCGAACCGAAAGCGTAAGAGCATAATAATCAGCCAAAGTGTTGGGCAAGGTATGAGCCTCATCAAAAATAATAAAATCACGAGGCAACAAATACATTCCGCTGGAGTTCATTCTCATTAGATAAGAGGTATTACCTACGAAATAACGATTATGATGGGCTTTATGCAAGGCTTGATAATACTCACAAAGTTTATCTTCTGAAACCGACCAATCCACTTGTTGAGATTTAATCGGTAATTTCATACCACACTTAAATCCAATAGTGCTGCACGGTGCTAAATCGGCTTGCGTGAACTCTTTTTGAGGATGTCCCATTTGTTTTGCTTCCCACGCTTTTTGAGCCTCGGCTTCAGAACGGCAGTTAGCCTCGATACTAATACCACAACCATAATTGCCTTTACCCATCACAGATCTCATAAAAGGCATTTCATCAAGATATTGTTTTTGTAAACCTTTTAAGGGAGTTACCACATAAGCCCTACTATCAAACATTTTTGGAATAACCATCGCCATAGCCGACTTACCCGAACCTACCGGAGACTCTACTACGATGTTTTTGTATCCTGCTTTTACCGCCTCTACAATTTCAGGAATAACTTGTCGTTGTTCTTGACGAGGTTTAGAAAATCGTGTTCCCTCAAACCACTCTGAGGGGTCCCATTGACTTTCGAACTCCTGAGTAACTTCGATTTCCAGATATTCCGTATTTCCAAGATCTGATAATTCGTGACCGCCAACTTTTCCTAATTGACTATCATCAAAAGTTCCTTGTTCAATAAAATCATCTTCTGCAATTTCTTCTTGCACATTGATTGGATTTCCAGAGACCCACATTTGCAGATTAAAGTGTCCACAAAATTGTTCCAAGTTAGCAATTTTACGACCTCTAATTTCCATTTGGCCTTGATATGCCTTGCGGGCTTTATTCCATTTTAGATGATAAGTCTTGGCTAAAATATCTCGATAAGGATAACAATTGCCTTTGACGGTGACAGGCACGAACATAATTTGTATTATGCATACCACCTTCTTATACTTTGCTAAGATATATATAGTTGGTTGTCAAATAATATTTTATGGTATCAATTGATTGGACCGGACACAACTTACCACATCCTGAAAAGGCCGATAAGGGTGGCGAAGATACTTGGTTTGTTAGCGAAAATTTTGATTTTACGGCGGCGGCTGTGTTCGATGGTGTTGGAGGTTGGGCAGATTGGGGCATCGACCCACGAGAATGGTCTGAACAAATGGCTACGGAAACTATTATGGCCTTAGATGATGAAACAGGATTAATTTCAGTTCTTAACGAAGCCTACCGCAATACCAAAAATAAGATTTCCCATGGCAGTTGCACCGTTTCTATTGTTCGCCACCAAGACGGATCTGAAACTTTACAATATGCTAATTTAGGGGATTCGGGATTGGCTGTTTATCGTAATGGACAAGTCTTTTTTGAAACCTTAGAACAAACTATCGATTTCAATTTCCCCTATCAACTTAGTTCTGAAGAAGGAGAAACTCCTTCGGATGCTGATCGAGGTTCTATTCCTCTTAAATCAGGGGATTTCATCGTTTTAGCAACTGATGGCTTATGGGACAATCTTTATCACCAAGAAATCGCCAAACTCTTACAACGAGATGATGAACTAAGCGAGGCATTAGCGATTGCTGCTTACGAGGCTGCGGTAGATCCTAAGCGATGGGCACCCTTTGGTCAAAAAGCGGTAATAGATATTTACGGAGATCGTGAACCCGAGGATTTAGATTACCAAGTTACACCTGATTTAATACAATATTTAGGCGGAAAAATAGATGATATCACCGTTATTGTGGGCAGGGTTTATTGATGTCAAATCCATATAAAAGTTTTGATTTAAAAATTTTTGATTTACCTATAATCTCATGGATTAATCAGTATGGTGTTGTCCAAGAACCAATTATGGAAAATTGGAAACTTAGGGATATTTTTGATAATATTTTTGGTATTGTAGATTTCAATCCCGATAGTGGTATTGTTGATGCCTGTATAAATCCGAAACTGAATAGTGGATTGTATCACGATCCCAATTTCATACCCTTAGAACGAGAACCACTTGGGTTTAATTTAGAAAATGGTATGCAACTTTCCTTTTACCCTGAATCGTTTTCGTTTGAAAAAGGTAACAGAGTTTGGTGGATCGACAAAAACGGAGACTTCAACCCTCAAGAACATCTTTTAAATGATGATTGGTCGTGGCCGGTGAGATTAAGCACTCTATTGCCTAACAACCTTGAGATGACAATATATCCCGATTACCAAATGGGTGGTTGGGATTTCAGCCTTTTCTCGGACAAACCAGACGCCATTAACTATGACACTCTTAAATTATAATCCTTTCCCCAGAGGCTATTTGATAGCCCATGGTGACAAAGTTATCAAAAACCGAGTTCTCGCATAGCATCTTCTTTGGTAAGTCCACCCGATTCCACTAATTCTGTTAGCACCGAAAAGGGATAACATTCATCCTTCCAATCGCAATAACTACATTGCCAATCACCCACGGTGTTAAGAGGATTCTGTTCCCATTGCTTTGTCTTGGTTTTAGAAAGAGTGCCGTTTTCGACCATCATTTCAAAGACTTCATCAGAATAACGAAGAGCAAACTCACGGTTAGGAGGCGTATCAGACTTCAACT
>Ga0213866_10000601_pt1 | contig 28254 bp, 22 predicted proteins | sample PICome_11_FD_160079 | JGI IMG/M metagenome (GOLD analysis project Ga0213866, IMG submission 160079) | Coastal seawater microbial communities near Pivers Island, North Carolina, United States - PICO284 | ecosystem: Environmental > Aquatic > Marine > Coastal | place: USA: North Carolina... | reverse complement strand
CCAATCCACCGCCCCATCGGCACAGGTGTCTTCGACTGCACGAACAATGGAAACAGTTCGCCTGGCCGCTTCGGATCCAGCCGGAATAGCTTGTAGGCTTTCACCTTCTTTTTTGGTTCCTGCACGAAGGGATATTCTTCCGCCTGCTCCTGCGCAGTTTCTTCAATGAACGGCTGACGCCCTTCGGTCCACGCCCATGACGGCAGCAAACCTATCTTTTGTTCGGCAAAAATCGTGTCTTCTAAACTCGCCGTTCTGTTCTGCTCTCCATACGGACCGTAGTTCAGCCAGCTGTTTTGTCCGCGCGTCTCCGAAGTCATGGCAGCTACTGCGCCACCAAAATACAACTGGACGTGCGCTTGCCACGCGTTCTCTTCACCACGCGCCCTGAACCCAGAACCTTCAAGACCGTGCCCCATTGCGTCGTGCACAGCGCGGAAGATGTCGTTGTATGTCACTGGCTGCTGAACGCCTGCCTGATCAGCCCACGTCAGCCCGCTGTCTTCCAGCATTGGGTTGTCGGCAATGTCGCTGTCCGTTATGCCTTCTGTTCCGTAGCCATCCGACGTAGCGAAGACTGCCATCGTTTTGGTTGCGCGCAGGTCGCGCATCGCGTTCCACGGATTACCCTCATAAGGATCTGAGTGTCTGTCGAAAAACGTGAAAGAATATCCTGCTGCGACAAGAGCGTCGTATTGGGCTTTGGTCTGCTCAATCAACGCTTGATATGCCGCAGCAGTTTCTGGACCCTGCGGATCGTGTTTCATTTCTTCGTACGCTTGCGCTATGCGCTGCGCAAGGTCGACGTCTACTTCGGCAAACGCGGCTTGTCTGCCGACGGGGATACCGTTTGCTCGGGCGTATTCGTCTGCGACTGCGACGATCTCTGGGATCGGGCCCGCGAAGTTTCGGACTGCTGGCGCACCTTCAAGGCGCGCAAGGCGAGGTATCCGTGGCTGTCTTCTTCCGTCTCCGGTGCGTTCGGGTCCCACTCCGTCTTGGCCGAGGATGTTTTCAGTCTCTGGTCCGGCTGCATCGGTAGGGTTTGCCCAATCGATCGGCGCAGCAGTTCCTCCGCTTTTGATTGCTTCGTCATATTCATTTCTCTCTTCTTCTGTCAGCGCGTCATGCCAAGGACGCGATGTGCCAAACTCTGTACCACGCTTGCGCGCCTTTGACGATAGCCTGCTAAGCGCTTTGCGCGTAGGAGACTTGCTGTCGGCCATCACACTGTGCGGGATTATGTATGCGGTTGGGGCGTCAGCGTCTGTTACTGGCTGCAACATTTCCACCAAGATGGCGGGCTTACCGTCCTGCATAACGGTGTATCGAAATCCGTAGCTGTACTCTTCATACTTGCCCTGACGAACATACGCGCCGACGTATGGGTTGGCCACACCCTTCGCTTCGCGAAACAATCCTTCGGTTGACGCGTGCCCCACCTCCTGATTGCTAGCGGCAAGCCAGCTGTCCCAGTGGTAACGACCTAGAGATCCCTCCATGCCCATGTTTGCGTAAGCCTGTTCGACGATCGGCGCGAGTGCACGCTCCATCGCTTCATAAAAGAACAGACCGACGTGGCCTTTGCCAAACTCTTGCAGCCCTGTGCCCGTCAGTGTTTTGCCGTTTTCGTCCTTAAGGTTGTCATACAGGTTTTCATCACCAAAACGCCCATCGTTAAACTGGTTCCGTATCTGCACCCGATCTAGTATGAGAACATCAGTTCGCCCGAGCAGCAACAACGTGAACGACAGCACCTTGTTGTCGATACCTGAACCACTGCCCAATCGCAGAAACTCACGCCGAATAATGTACGAAGGCGTGCCGTCCGCAATCATGTCGTGAATAATTTGCAGGTGCGTTTTGCCGTTTTCTTTCTGAGTAAGAGCGCGCAAGAACTGCTTGCCGAATGCGTTCACGTTTTGCTGCGACTGCCGACCGCCGCTTCCTTCGGGAATGGCCTGTGATGCCCATGCCTGATATCGCACTTGCAGGTCATCGGACCACCCGCTTTCCAGTGCGGTCGTCAAAATATCATTGAACTCTGGATCGCTGATAGTGTCGAGAAAACCGGCTTCTTGGGGGTACGGCGAAATCATTTTAGACAGGAACGACCAGTAGAACGCTTTGGCCGTGATGATCGATGGCACCTGTCCAGATGCGTACAGCTCGCCAAACTCTTTTGCCGTCTTCAGCCCTGCCTCAGCATCGCGCCGCATACCGTCGGACAGCGTGCGCAACTCGCGCTCTACAGCAGCTGGTCCTTCTCTAACAATGTCCAGTGTTCGCCACGGCGGCATGGGTACACGCGTGCTGGAAAACGCGTCGTTGCCATACGCAACCCATTCTTCGAGACTGTTTAATGGCGTGCGGTGGCGAGCCAGCAACGCATCCAGTGCGTCCGATTGCTTGGCAGCATTGTTAGCGTTCGTGCCGGCCATAATTAGAGAAGCGCCTTGAACTTTCTTCGGCGCGGTGGCGCTGTTGTTCTCAACTGTAAACCGCTCAACCACTCCAGCCACAACCGTTTTGGCGCCGGCCTTCGGCTTGCGCGGCGGCGCCCGATCCTCCAGCCGTTCGATTGGGCTCTTGTCCTGTTGGCCCAAGATGTTTGCAGTGGCAGGATCATTGAACGCGGCGAAGATGGACCGGATATTTTCCGGCTCGAACACAATGACGCGGAACGAAATGTCTCCATCCAATCCTACAAACCCACCGCGTTGCTTACGTCCTGCGAAACCCATGTCGCGGGCCATTTCGCTTTTGACCTTTTCGTACGTGTTATACGTGAATTCTCCCGCGTCAGACAGCGCGTCAACACGGTCGCTAAACTCACGGAGCATTGCAGGTTCCGACAACATGGCATCAAGCTCTTCGTCGTCGATAATCGCACCGCGCACATACAGCGGGTAAAGCGTGCCTCTGCGGCCCGCATATTGTTGAGCATATCTGGACAGATCACTCATGTAGACGCCAGGCCCCATGGCGCCGCGTCCGCTTGGCCGGAACTCCGTGATCGTACTGACCGGAGACCCGTGATAGTAAACGGTTGCCGTGTCGAAGCCCATCTGATCAGCGCGTTCGATTGCAGCGTTCCGAAAAACCGTCTGCCTGTGCGTCAGCTCAACCTTGCCATCTTCGTCCACGGTAACGCCATTCTGTTTGACGATGTTGGCAACAGGATTGTCTGCCGGCAACGCAGGATCGAAGATGGATATGACTGCGTCTTGGTCAAAGACGACAACCTCAGCGCCGTACCGGTACTCTGCCATGCTGCCCAGCTCAACGCCGTCAAAATCGCCTTCGTCGAACTCTGGATGCCAGATTGCATGTGTGTATCCCTGCTCCCGCAACTTGGCGACGCGCTCCGCATCATATCCTAGATCCATTATTTCAGTTTCGTCGGATACCAACAGCGGCTTCCCGCGCTTTAGGAACACCGGATACAATGCAGGGTCACCGGCCTGACTGGTATCGAATGCGCGCAAGTCCCATCCTAATTCGTACAACTGGTCAATCAGCTGCTCGTATCCCTCGGTAATTGCGCGGATGTTATGGGTGCGATTTTGAAACTCATTCCATCTTTCGCGCGCCTGACCTTGCAACCTGTCAAACGCTTCGCGTTCGTCCGGCAGCAATTGATCGGGGTGCAAAATAATTTCTTTGTTGCGATACTGGACTAACAAATCCCCACGCTTCGCCAATCCGGCGGCGGCAAGCGCGTCTTCTGCCATTGCGTACTTTTCCAGCGGCAGTATATTGCTGGCGGTCCACGATACCGCGTTGTCGACTATCTCAATCTGTTTTGCTGTGTTGTTCCATCTAAAGATCGGCGCGCCAAGTTGTCCGTAGTGCTCCATCGTAAACAGAAAGTCGCCTGTCGCCACTCTGACCGATTGCGCAAAACGGTCTAGCAGATCAATCTGCGGAAACGTGCTCATAGCAAAGGGCAACGGCTCCGCGCTATATCGCTGCAGATCTTCGTCCGGCAAACTGTATTTTGGTAACACCTCATCAAGTAGCGGCCGGCTCATCATACGATCACTCAACACTTGATCGAGTGAACGACCTTCCCGCTCAGCTTCAGTTAACGCCAATATCTGCACACGATCTTTGAGGTCTGTCAGCTCGTCTGGATACGCATTGACTAAATTTTCAGTGCGCCGCATATCTTTCAGCATATCGTTATACTGGCGTCTCAACTGATCGATGTCGTCTTGAAACTCGCGATTGGGTCCGCGAAGCTGATTAAGTTGATCAAGAACCGGCTGGTAATTTGCAGCCTTCCATTCCTCCAAACGCTTTTGCATCTGTGGAATGCTTTCCTCAAACAACAGATTGCTTTCAAGATCCATGCTCAACGGACTGCCGGTCGGCTCACCGAACGCGTAGTAAGATGCGTAAAACGGACTGTCGGTGTAGTATTCGAACAGCGCCTGATCAGGCCCGCGCACACTGGGGTCAGACCTGACGCCACGATACAGAACTGTGCTGGTGTCGTAGCCCATGTCTTCCATGCGCTTGTAACGCGCCTCACGCGCCAGCTCTTTCTGCCCCAGTATGTTGCTGGTGTTGGCGTCCTCGAAACGGGCAAAGATACCCCGCACATTTTTGGGGTCGAAGATTACGACAAGCTCGCCATCGTCAAAAGAAATTCCATCAAATCCACGATCCTGTAATTGCTCCGAAACCAGCGCAGCGAGCTGCACCTCAAGCGGTTGCGGATAGCCTAAGAAAGCTTCTTGTTCGGCAGTCTTTTCTGATGCAATGCGCTGCAACACTGGATCGTTGGAAAGCTGATTATATTCTCTTTCCCCAGCTAGTCTGCCTCGAACATATAAAGGATAAATTACGCCCTCTTCATCCTTCGTGCCCATGTAATCTTCCGCTGCTTCGGGCACGGAGGTCGCATAAACACCTGGCCCCAAAAAGCCTTCTGTACTTGGCATAAATTCCTGAACGAACGTGATAGGGCTGCCATGATAAAAAACCCGAGAGGTATCAAACCCCATTGCTTCAGCGCGCGCTAAGCGATCGCGCTCACCTTGCTGACTGAGCTTGTTGCCATTCCACTCACCATCAGTCAGCCAGTTCATTGCGCGGCCAGTCTTGCTGGTATCGAACTCTTCCGTACTCTCGCGCCGTACTCTGCGCCGTATCCGCTCAGCTTCCTGCGTGAGGCGTGCCTCGTGCTCTTTGGTAAGCTTGGCCAGCATCTCTTCTGTCGCGCGCTCACGAGCTTCTATGAGCCGCTTAGCTACGTTCTGAGCCTGCTTCTCCGTCAGGATGCCCTTGGCCACCATAGCTTTGACACGCTCATCTGCCATGACGTCCAGCTCTGCAGCAGCTGCCGCGCTGTGATCCTCCGCTTCGATCATGCGGTCGAACCAGTCTGTGATCTCGTCATTCATCAGGTCTTTGGCGCGCGAAATGCGAGGGTCATCCGCCGATCGGTAAATGCTGGTCATCCACCGACGATAGTTGCGCATTGCCTTTTTCTGACTGACGTTCTTGGTCTTGCCGCTGCGCAGATACGTCTCGAACATTTCCGCGAACGTCTCGTGGATCTCTATGCCTTCAGACGTCAGCTCGCCTACCTGTTTCTCCGGCTCAAGGTACAGCGTGTCTGCAGTGTGGAACAATGGCGCCACCCGCTTAAAGCCAGTCATCTCCTTGATGTCGCCCAGTTGCTTTTCAGCCCACGCCTGCGCCTCTGCACCAAACGCACCTTTCGACATGCGGTCCAGCATGTCGAGATAGGCGTGCGCCATCTCATGGTTGACAGTCGACACATCGGCCTTGCGTCCCAGCTCTAGCAACGGGCGCCGATCGGGAAACACCTGCAGCTGCCCACGCGTGTCGCTCTTTACCGTTGGCGTCACCTCAGCCGGTACGCCCATCTCTTGCAGCTTGGCGCGCAAATCGTTGAGGCTCTTTTCCGTCGAGCTAAGGTAGGCCTGCGTACCCAGAACCTCGTCACCAACTTCATCGATAAACCGACGCAGATCAGCTACGTCGGCTTCGGGTGGATTTACGCGTCGAACGCATACGTCAAAACGATTTGCCATGCGATTGTTATAGCTTCATGCGTCGGAACAAAGCTTCCAATATCATCGCCACCGCATCATCTTCCTCCGCAATGATCCGTTCACGCAGTCGCAGACTGTATGCGCGGTCGCTTGCCCCACCAGATGGCGTGACCTGCGGCGTTACCTGCACCTCCAGTGTCAGGTATCCGCGACTGGCCTTGGTGATAGTGTCGGGCCCATCAACCAGTCCATCAGTTGCGACGGCTAGCGGCGTCATGAGCGCTGCACAGTCGACGTTGTCGTGCCGTTACCAGCAATGGATTGCGAAATATCTCCGGCGGTTCTGGATGTCGTTGTAACGGTCATGGGGTTGGACGCGTCGAGACCTTGCAGCTGCCACAGCTCAAACGCTTTTAAGTCTGTCGTCTGATCGGTGATTTCCGCCGAGCCATCCCACGCAATGCTGCCACTTCCATACAGCGTGCCGCCAGAAAAGAATTGCACGATATACATGCCCGCTGTCGTCTGGGATGTCGGGAAGTTGCCGACGTATATCGCTGTGCTTCCGCTTTCACTGCAGCTGATGCCAGTAGATACCGACGTGCCAGAAGACGTCAGCACATTTGCCGTCATTGTCAGGCCGCTGTCCGCTGCAGGGTCTGCTACAAGAACCAATTCGTTAGCCATCAATCGACCTCCAGTGTAACTGAGAACGTGTCTAACAGCGTGTTGCTGTCGCTTTGGTTATAGATAGACACCTGACCGTTCTCCGTTTGGTCTTGCGTGTCCAGAAAAAACGCGATCGTGTCACCATTACTTACAGTAAACGTAAACGCATCTGCCGTATCGATAGGCGTAGTCTGTGCCGTCCCAACCAGTGTGCCATTTACCCTCGGGCGAATGCTGTATGGATCACCCCCACCAGTCGTCGCTTCGATGCGTAGTGTGATCGTCGTGTTTATACCGGCGATTGTAATCGTGTTTGTGTTCGTCGTGCCTGATCCGTTGACTGTATCGACGTTGTTCCACCAGCTCGTGTTGCTCGGTGTGACGTCCGAAGCTGAAGCCTCAGTGGTCGACGTGTACGTGTCACTGACACCGCCAATGGTTAGCGTTGTGTTGACCGATGTGCTGTTGCTCGCTGACGATGTGTGGCGCACGCTAAACGTATCACCATTCTGTGCCGTGCCTGCTGTCGATACATACCCGCCGCTGTTCTTGCTGTACGTGCCACCCGTCACTGTTACTGTCGCTGAAGCACCTGCCGACATGCCTGCTACCGTTATGGTGTTAGATGTTTGTGTAGTGGAAACTGCAACGTCTGTCACATCGGTAAACGTGAATGCGTCTGGTGTTGTGTCTGTAGCGCCTTGCTTATACACGCCGTACATATCCGACAAACTAATCTCGCCACTAGCTGGAACGGCAGCGTTTTCTGTAATGTCTGGCACTATACCACCGCCACGATACAGATCGCCTAGTGCTATGCTGCCCGTGTCACCGAAAAAGCTTTGCACGCCGGCCAATGTAATCTCACCACTGGTGACAGAATACTGCTCAATGCCAGTACCTGTGTCCTGCAACGTGTCTAAGTTTAGCCCCAGAAACCCCGACCAGTTTGGTTGGACTTCAAACTGTCCACCGTCCTCACCGCCGGTCAGCTCTAACGTTTCAATGCCAATGTCGTCCCCAGCGCTTGCGCCAATAAATCCAGCTACGTTGCAGCCCCAGCCAAAAGTGTCGGTCGAGCCCTGATTGTTACGTCCATAATTACCGTGAAAAATATCAGTGTCTGCCGTACCGTTCACAGTTGGCGTACACTGTGCAGTCCAGCGTGACGTTGTTCCGATCACCTCCTGTGCTGCGGTTATATTAGCCGCTACAAATATGTCTGCCGCTGCGGTCACATCCATTGCTGTGTCGGTCGAGCGTGTAAACGATGCAGCGTCATTGAATGATATAGCTGCTGTGCGGCACAACGCATGATCAACAGACGCAACTACGTTCAGGTCTACACCGCCTGTGTTGTCGATAGTGTGAAACCCTTCAGCAGTGCTGTTCAATTCCATGATGACCATAGCGTGATCACCTGCTGTCGGCGTTGATCCGTCAATATCCGCACCGCCTTGACCAGCTGCTACGCCATCACCACGATAACAGAATTGATCGACCGATACGTTGGCGGTTGTTGTTTCGAACATATGGAAGAAGTTGCCGCCGTTCCTGTCGTTCGACGCGTTGCGGAAATACGCATAGCTTTTACCATAATCAATTTTGGTTCCGCCAATCCGCCAGCCCATCCAGCGCTGCGTCCTGCCGCCCCGCCCCTCATAATACTGCGAGCCAAGGCACAGGTATTTTACATTGTCTGCTGCACACGTCACCGCATTGCTGGCCAGTGTGATGTTCGTGCCGTCGGTTCCGGTCCAGCCTGTCACTTGGTTTGGTGTAGTGCCACCATACAGCGCTGCGCTGGTGCTGGTGTATAACCCAATGTCATTGTAGTAAAACGGGATCACGTCAAACGTGGCGATGATCGTCGTGCCTGTCGCTCCGTCTGCATCCCGCGCCCACTGGAACTGGTACGTGCTGCTGGCTGACGGGTTATGCACGAAGGCCCACGTATTAAAATAAGCCCTGTCTTCTGACGTGTCGCGGCTGTAGCCTGCGCCTGGCGAATTAACAAACGTGCCTGTACCACTAGCCTGCACGATCTGTCCGACAGGATTGAACCTGCCGTTGCTTGTGTCGTCTGTTTCGACACGAGCATGTAGATAATACCCGTCTGCCAGCCCTGTGCTCGGCAGTGTCAGCGTCGATGTGCTGGCAGTGAATGTGTACGCGCTGCTATCGTTACGAACTTGCGTCCCGAACAGGTTGGACGGTGCACCAAACGTCGTGCTGTTTGGGATCGTCGCTACGTTAGTGCCTCGCCATCTGCCCAGTGTCGCCATGTCACTGGTTCCGCTGCAACGTAAAGATTTGCGCACGCAGTGAATTGATCTGGCTCTGCTGCTCCTTCATGCCTTCAATCAACAGCCCTATCAGCTGGTTGTAATCGACCGCCTTGTACGTTTCGCCGCTATTTAACTGCTCCATCTCGCGCACGGCGCTGGGCATAACCTGCTCAACATTCTGCGCTATGACGCCCGCTGAATTGCGATTGTCTCTGCGGTACTTAAACTTGACGCCGGTTAACGCCATAACCTTTTCCAGAGCAAACGGGATTGGCTCGATCGCGTGCTTCAACCGCTCATCAGATGCCACCGTTGTTGAGAATGCAACGACATCAGCATCCGCGTGGAACGTACCGCCTGCAGCAAAACGAAACTCCTCGACGTTTGCAAGGAACACGCTGACCTGACCGCTGGTGCCAAAGTCAATGTACTCCGTGGTGCTGCTGCGTCCCACCTCAAGCGCTGTGTTATAAACGCTGGTGACGCCCGTCAGGCTGCCGCTCACCGATCCGCCCAGCGTAAGATTGCCGCTCGTTGTGACTGTACCCGAAAGGGTCAGGCCATTGACTGTGCCCGTGCCACCCACCGATGTGACCGTGCCTGTGTTGGTGGTGTAGCCACTGTCGTTAGTCCACTGGCTGATGTTGCCTGATTTATTGGTCAGCGTATCCGTGCTGCTGGCTGTGATGTACGCGCCCAGATCACTGATCTGGCTCTCCGTTATGGACAGCGCAGCTTGGTGCTGGGTCACGTTGCTTTCTGCAATCCGTGCGTCAGCAAACGTGCCAGTGGTTATGTTGCTGGTATCTGCGGCCAGTGTGCCGCCAAGGGTGAGGGATCCTGATGTTGTGACCGTACCAGACAGGGATATGCCAGACACTGTCCCCGTGCCTGAAACACTGGTCACCGTACCACTGCCGCCGCCCCCGCCGCCGTCGTTTGACTTTTCCCAATCAGCAGAACTGGCCGTGCCAACGGCGATGTAGGCGTCGTCATTTGTGGTGTCGATATAGATGTCACCGAGCGCTGCTGGCGTTGTGCTGGGCACACCCGCGCCACTCGTCACAGCGCTGTAGTTTCCAAGATCGCTGATCTGGCTCTCGGTAATCGATAGTGCCGCCTGATGCTGCGTCACGCTGCTTTGCGTGATGTTAGCGTTAGGCACGTTCGCCCACGTCACCGCTGCTGTCAGATCATTTGTTTCGGTGAAGCTTGTTAGGTATCCAGCCGCCGCATGATCTCCCCACCCAAACGCGGTGTTCCAGTTTGCGCTATTGTCTGTGACTATAGAGTATGAGCCTGCCGTTGCGCCGCGCCGCATCAGACCCTGCGATGCAAAGTCCGCATCAACGACCACGTCAGCATGGCTTGTCTCGCTGGTCAGGTAGCCACTGTCATTAGTCCACTGCGAGATGTTGCCAGACTTGTTCGTCAACGTCGCTGTGCTGCTTGCCGTTATATAACCGCTGTCGTTTGTAAACGTGCTAACATTGGTAGGCTGAGTGTAGCTGATGACACCTGTGCCGCTGTCGTAGCTGAGTGAGCCACTGACACTGATCGCTGCGCGAGCGCGAGCGTTGGTGAAATACAGATTGGTGCTGCCCTCGGTAACCTCGTCTGTTGAGCCAGGCGAAGCGCTGATCTCCACATACTGTGAGCCAGACCAGCGATACGTTTTGTTGGCGCTGGTATCCACATATATCTTGTCGGTCTCACCCGTGGCTGGGAAGTTGCCAGTGCCTGCAGCCTCAACAACATCATCGACATAGGACGGCAGCTGACTGGCCGGAACCGTACCGCCAACCAGTGTGGCGTATGTACCAAAGTCACTGATCTGGCTTTCTGTAATAGACAGCGCTGCTTGGTGCTGCGTGACACTGGACTGTGTGATGTTGGCATTTGGTACGTTGGCCCACGTCACCGCCGCCGTCAGGTCGTTAGTCTCGGTGAAACTGGTCAGGTAACCTTGAGCTTTGACAAATGCTGTCGTTGCAATCTGCGTTGTGTTTGTTGCTGTGGCTGCTGTTGGTGCAGTTGGTGTGCCAGTTAGCGCAGGTGACGCTAATGGCGCTTTTAAATCCAACGCAGCCTGCAAACCGTCAACATTTGAAATAATATGATTATGGCTGTCGTCTGCTACCGTCACCACGATTGACGTTGTGCCTGAACCCGACACGTCACCAGACAGCGTGATTGTTTCGTTGCCTGTCAAATATGTTCCCAGATCACTGATCTGGCTTTCGGTAATCGACAGCGCTGCTTGATGTTGCGTAACGCTTGATTGCGTAATGTTGGCATCCGGCACGTTTGCCCAAGTGACGGCAGCTGTTAGATCGTTGGTCTCAGTGAAACTGGTGAGGTATGTGCCAAAGTCACTGATGTCCGCTTCAACCAGCGCCCGCACTTCCGCCTGATTGCTCGCGTTACCTATAAATACGTTGCCCTCGTTTAGGTTCGGAACTGCGTTCGTTCGTCCCGCTCCTTGGATCTTGATGCTGCCGGCTGAATTATCCACGCGAGTAACTTTCGCGATGTTTTGGATGAGACTGCTTTGGCCGGCCGGCGGGGTGCTGACCAGTGCGCCAGGTGTCGTGCCGACATAGAGCGTATCGCCCAGCGTATAGCCGGATGTGTTGAGATTGCTGAGCGTGCCGAACGTGTAAATATTAACAGCCGTGTTGAGGCTCGCGTCGGCGGCGACGACACCGAACGCCGGCATTTTGTTTGCGTCATCTGCATCTGCTTTGCTAACCACGGTCGTGTTGCCGCTGATGCCGCTAATATAAACGACCTCACCTTTGGTCAACGCCTCGCCCGCCTGCGCCTTGAACAGCACCGCGCCACGCAGGTCGCCGACAAACTCGACAGCTTCGATGTTAGCCGTGCTGTCAACGTCACCAGTAAGCGATCCGCCCGTCAGCGGCAGGTAATCTCCGAAGTCGCTGATCTGGCTCTCAGTGATGCTGAGAGTGCCACCCAGCGTCAGCGTCACATCAGTCGTGCCAGTGCCGCTCAACGTAATGCCGCTGACCGTACCAGTGCCTGTCACCGATGTAACTGTACCAGTGCCACCGCCCCCAGAGCCCGACACGTCCGACAGCGTGAACCGACTGTTCGTGTTATCCCACGTGACGCTGTAACCCTGCTGCGCGCTAGTAGGTGCAGCTAAGGTGGATGATACATCGGCGCCCACAAGGTGTGCATCGACATAGCCGAGATCGACTAGCGATCGCGCGGTAAAGTTGGCACTATAGTCGCCGCCATACTGGACCCCCGCTGTGCCAGCTGAGCCGCTAACTGTCAGCGTGTTGCTGCCCAGTGTCAGGGTGCGGTTGGCTGATAGCGTGCCGTTACTGTTGTAGATATTGGTATCGGCATCGGTGCCCTTAATGACAATCATTTCGGCGTCGCCTCCGCTCCTGTGATCCGACCTTCAGCGTCACGCGTTATGGTGACGTCATAGCCGGTGACCCGCTGCTCGATTGCCTGCTCGACTGCAGCCTGCACCTCACCCACATCGAGTGTCGGCATCTCTGGGATCTCAACCTGTTCAGGGATTGCGCTGACAATCGCTTCCATGCGGCGCGTCATTTCATCCTGCAGCGCTGCCATCCTCTGCACCATCAGGGACGTCTGCTCGTCCAGCTGTGCTCTGAGGTCTGCCTCGTCGAGGCCTACATGTTGCACAGTGTATGTGACTTCCTTCATGCCCTTGGGCTGAACTGGTGCGGCTCGCGATCGGATCCGGTTTTCGTACAGGTCTCTCATCAGTTACCTTTCAAACAGTCCAGAAAATCTTCCGCATACATCTTGCGGTCCATGAAATCGTCAAACACGTCACCAGCGTTGCGCGTTTCGCCATCAACGTCCACTTGCTTGGTACGCCACTCATCCGCCTCCATCAGCTCATCGGCCTCGGTGTCGCGCGTAAATATGGTCTGCCCCTCCAGCGTCATGCCGGCAACGGTGGGGGCAATCTGATTGTACAGCTCGACAGGGTCGACGTTAGCTTCAGCCGCCATCGTAGTGATGATGCTAGCCCACGTGGTCGCGCTCTCCCGCACTTGCTCTTGCGATATGTCCGAACCTTTCTGTTCAGCCTCGACCGTGAAGATGCGCGTAAGGTTTTCGATCATCGTTTGTTTGATGACCTCAGCGTTAAGCTTTTGCTCTCCGCTAATTCCTGCACGCTCCTGCAGCTGCGCGACAACGTTAGCGATCTCCTCAACCATGATCGCTTCACGTTGGCTCATCGTCGACTGGCCAGGCGTGTTGGTTTTAGTGTTACGCTGCAGCACAGTCAGATTGTCGCGCGCTGCTTCAAACAGCTGACCAGTTGGCACCTCAACCTCTAACCCAACGCCCGCCTTGGCATCTGCAATCTGTTGATCGCTCAAACCAAGCTTGCGCAGATAATCATCTGGATCGATCCCAGCCTGCTGCAGATCATTCACAATGCCATCAACGTCGACGACCGTTGTCTCCAGCGGCGTGTCCTTCGTTACATCCTCTACGAAACCCTCAGCCGCCGTCCGGTCGCGATCATACGTTTTCATCTTGGACATATCGCGCAGATGATCGTACAGCGTTTGACCTTCAGGTGTTAGCGTTGCTCGCATCCGTTCGTCGAACTTCTGCAGGCTGCGTTTTTCCATAGCGAGAACGGTAGCGTTGATCGGACCTGACGCTGCTAGGGTCGCCAGAGCAACATCGCGCCGGCGCGCGGGATCAATGACAGCACGGGCCCAGTCCTCTATCGACTTGTCGCGATCCAAGAAAGCCAGATCGATAAACGCTTGCGCTTCCTCAGCGACTGCCTCCTCTACCTGTTCGACCGCCATGCTTTCGAGGAACCGGCGGGTCATGCTTTTGCCGCGCTGACTTTTGCCAAACAGCATTTCAAACGGCAGCCTGCTTGTCGCTGTCTCGACCGCGCCCATTGCATATGCACGCTGCAGCGCACTATCCACTTCGAGCCCTTGATCTATACCCTCGATATAGCTTTCCCCAGCAGTAGTTGCGCCGGCGACAGCTGCGGCAACGCCAGGGTTTGCTGTCACCATACCTGCAGCAATCGCTGGTATCATGCGCGGAATAGAGCGGGTGCCAGAGTAGATCGCTTGATAGTTTGCGTTTTCAAACTTGAAGGCAAAATCCTCAGCTACGCGTCGGCGTTCTAAAATCCTCGCTTCTGTAGGCGTCAGCTCTCCCTCGGCAGGTCCAATGCGGAGGTACGGCTCATACTCTCCGCCAAAGATATAACGCTGCGCGGCCGACTGCACATTGTTGAGGCCTTGAAAAAGAGTGCGTTGTGCTAGCGCATCAAAACTGTCTGTCGCGTTGATGAAATCAATATAGTAGGTCGCGGCCGTACCCTGCCCAAAGTTCAGCAGTTGCTCGCCAAGCTTAGGCGTCTCTTTGATCCGAACTTCCATGCCTTCGAGGATCGGCATCTCATCATTCGAAATAGCCCACTGATCCTGCCGCGCAAAATACTCTGCGGTGAATGGCGCCCTGTTCGGCATCTCTAGGACGTTTCGCGTCCGGTCGCTTTCATCTATCTGCTCACGTGCGGCAGAAACCATCGCAGGCGGAGCACCATACCGTCGAGCCAGCTCAAGGTCTTTTGCTACCGCATCGGGATCGCGTCGCTCCTGCTGCAGATTATAAAACAGCTGCGCCTTTTGCTCTTCGTAACGACGCCGCCGATAGTCACCCTGCAGCTCATCACGCGTACGGTATGGGTTAGAGAACGCGTCTGCACTGCCGACGTCATCGTATAATCCGCCGACATCATCGTATTGCTCTAGCTCGTCCCACTCCATCATCAGTCCTGCGGCCTATTGGACGGGTCATAAAAAAGTTCAGGGTAAACTTGGGTTAGTGCTAGTGCTTGCATCACTTGGTACTCATCCGACGAAATCGGCCGGTCCGGTGCTTCGTTAAAGCGCTCCTGAATGAGCCGGTTGTACAGACCCAAAGCTTGTGCCGATTTCCTGTAGCGCGCCATTTCCGCTGCGTATCCTCCCCTTTCTGTTTTGTTTGGTTTTTCCGGCAGTGTGGGCATCCGAACATTAAAAATGTCGCGGCTTGCGCCAGGTATTGGTCTAAACATTTTATCATCGATTGGCTCGTAGCCAACCATCGGAAAGTTTTGATTGTACATGGCGCCTTGATGGATCGCTGCCATCAACTTTTGGTTTTGCTCGCCAGTCTCCGCTGTGAAGTTAAACCAACCCGTTTCTACCGTAATCTTTTGTGCCGGCGTCAACGTTGCCCATGCATCGAGCAGCGCACTACTTTCTCCTGCCTCAAGCGCACGGTCCCACGCGTCAGGCCCCTGCATGTACAAACCAGCCCGCCCAGTGTTCCTGTACGTCGCTTGCTCCAACAGGAAGACGCCCTGCATGTCTCTTCCCAACCGCTCCCGCGCGGCACGATCGGCGTCTGATACGTACCGCAGGAAGCGCACGTTCGCTTCATGATACCCGCGCAAGCGCCGCTCATAGATATCTCCCATCCCATCGAACGTGGATGCTGGAATGCTGTTCAGGTTTCCTGTGTTGTTAAAGATGTCCAGCCCCTCAAGGAACGAACGCTTCTGACCAGCGTTGACCTCTCTCTCGTGCAGTGTCTGAGCCTGCGCCACCCCCGTCTGCACTGCACGCCGAAGATCATCGTCCTGTATCTCGTCAGCCTCCGCAAGCATCTGATCCCAATTCGTCCCATAGCGTAGCTCGTAATCAGCCACGGTGCGGAGTGCAGTCTGGTCGATGCGGATTTTCTCTGTGCGCTGTGTGTATTGATCCACCTGTTCTGGCGTCAGGTATTGCTTGCCGCTTTCTATGGCGGCTTCAGCAGTTTGCCAGTCATCGTTGTTAAGAGCCTGAATGACACTGTCTGAAGCACGCAATCCTTCTGCTCGTTGCAGCAGCCCTGCCGTCTGTTGGCGCATTTCTGCACCCTGCTCTTGAGGCAAGACACCTGTTGCCACGAAGCCGCTAATTGTTGCGTTCAAGTTTAGAATGGCATCCGTAACTTGCTGCATTGGCACAGTCGGGTCGGTGGCCAGCTGTTGGATAGTTGTTTCCAAATCGGTCAGGTCTGCCTTTGCCTGACCCAGCCGCTTCTCGCCAGCCAGCGCCATTGCCCGCAAGCCGAACTGGCCCTGCGTCTTGGACGCCTGAACCTCCCAGTTTCTGCGCGCGAAGGGCGATTGCATCTGCTCAGTGCGCTGGTTCATCAGCTCCTGTGAGCGCTCCGCAAATACTGCCTCAACATCGTCACCACTTATGCTGGGATCCGACTTGATATCCTGCATCAGCCCGCTCAGGTCTTGCTGAAACTGAACCTCACTCTTTGCCACCTCAGCCATCTGTCGCGCCTGACTCGTCTTGATCGCTAGCTGAGACATTGTCTCGCCAAGCTTTGCGGTAGCCGCAGCAGCCGGATCAGCGCCGCTCATTCGCACGCTGGCGATCTGGCGTGGCCCCTGTATCTCTGGTGCAACCTGACGTCGGTATTCTGGTATAGTTGGCATTATGGTTTTCCAAACGTGTCATACCAAGACATTCCGCCTTGGATCGCGCTACCCAGTGCGCTCATAGTTCCAGCACGTGCCGCCATGTCGCCTTGCCGGCGCGCCTCGTATCCTTCGATCCGCTTCATGCCAGCACCATATCGCAGGTCTTGTGCCTCTGCCTCCGACTGTGCAGCCACGACCAGTTGATCCAGCAGCGCGTTGGCTGCCCCCTCTCTCTGAAACGCTATCGCTGTAGCGTCGGTGCTGTCGCCGCCGCCGGCTGCTGCTGCTGCAATCTGAGACGCCATCGCCCTCTTCTGCTCGCGCGCGATTGCTGCCTGCTTGTGTGTCCCCTCAGCGACCGCTGCAGTCGCCGCCATCTCTAGTCGCTTAGCTTCTGCCTCAGCTGCCTGCTGATTGTATCGCCCCGCTGCTTTAGCTGCCTGACCCTGCTGGTATTGTCCCATCGCTGACATCGCTGTGCCAGCCAACGCCATCGTCATTGAGACCGGTTCTGCCAAAGTCTAACCTCCAAATACGAGCCGCATCTAACTGCTCGACTAATTGAAACCCGTGGCGCTGGACCCAACGCTCGCCGACGTCGTGGTCTATTGCCGTCTGCGCCCACACCTCCGGTATACCTTCTCTGCGTGCGATACCCAGCACAATAAACCCATAGCGGTGAACGGAAATAGGCGGGTCGTCATCACACCAAAATGTGGCCCACCAACGGTCGATCCAATACATCAGCCCGCCCAGAAACAGGATGCTGCCATCAGGGCGCAAACCGGTGAAACCAAACTTCGCTGTCGCCAGATCCTGATCGGGCCACATGCTCGACCAGTGCTCATCAGTCATTGGCACGACTGTGTATTGGTGCGTCATTTCTGGTTGAATGTGATGTTTGGAACCACAGACAAAACGGTGGCTGGGCCAGGTGTCGACATCTTCAGGTAGAACCTCTGATCCACCTCGTATCCACTGTTGACGAAGCCCTCATAGAAATATGGTTCGTCATTGGCGCCATACACCTGCAGCTGACTGTCGAACGAAAGGCTGGCATCCGTGAAGGACATTTGCACACGATCCTCCAGCTGGTTCAGGTCTGCGCTTTCATAGCTGCTTCCCCACGACACAGCGCCCGCTGCCGTATCCTTGAACAGCATGTCGAAGCTTGAGACCTTTACCTTGCGCCCCATCGCTTCCGGTCCGCCGAGCCGGCCACTGCGGTAGCGCCCTTCCATTAACAGCCCGACGATTGCCTTGGTGCCAGAGAACGATGTCGTGATAGAGCCACTGGTCACAGTGTGCGGGCCACTGGCCTGCCCATTCAGCCACGCATAAACCTCTTCGCCTTCGAGGTGGTCCAGATTGCTGAACGTGTTTGTTTCACTGCCCAGTGTCGTGCTCAGTGCCGATGCCAGATGCCAGCTGTCCTGCAGTGTCGTGTATTCGTCCACTGCAAAACGTTCGACGTAGTAGTTGGTGCTACCGTTTACCTCTCGCTCAACCAGCACATACACCCTGTCTGCCGGCGTGTCTGGCAGCACACCGATCGATCTGACCCTGCCGCCTATGTCGATCTTCGACCAAGCCACAATGCTCTCGCGCATGTTGAACAGCAGGCAAGCAATCGTGCCATCCTCCAACACAGCCCACAGTCTGGGCTCGCGCTCCTCCTGCCATGCAATCTCGCGGAACCCATCGTCACCGGCAATGGTGCGGCTGAACCTCGTGAGGTCGTCGGTCTGCAAGTCTCCTGTGTCGCTGCTGTACCCAAACAGGTACACCCGTTCCTTCGATCTCGACACAAACGCCACGCTACTGTCCTGCACGATCGGCTGGATGTTGGCTGATCCCTTCGTGGACTGGATGCGCGACTTGACGTTTGCTGGCGTGATCACGTCGTCGCGCCCGTTCGACCGGATCTCATACTCCCCACCGGACAGGCCAGCCAGCAGGTGCGACCCACTAGCCAACCAGCGCACCTCATTCATGCGACCACCGAACCGGCGACTGATCGCCTGATTGTCCAACACGCCGATCTCAAAACTGCTGAAGTTGTCCGACGCTGAGCCGTAGTAGTTGCTAGCACGCGCAACCCACAGCCTGCCATCAAACAGCGCCACTGCGCTGGGGTGTCCGTAGTAGGACGACCACGACCCGAGGCTCCAGTTGTTTGTCTCATCAGTAGTGGAGAATGGCTGCAGAACGTCGACCGTAACGGTGTTGTCAGCGTCCACAGACACGATCCGCGCCACGCCATCTGTGTACCCAGCCCCATAGATTAGCTCGCCCACAGCGGAGCCTGACGACAGTGACGTGGCTTTCAGGCGATAGTAGATGATCTGATTGTCTAAGCCATCGCTGAGATAACGCGTGCCGTTGGTGGTATAGGTGGCGTAATCGGTGAACGTGAACTCGTTGCCTACGCTTCGCTGCAACGTGATCGATCCAGTCCATGTGCCCGTGATATTGAACCGAAAGTTCCGATCGCTTTCGACGCCGCTGATCTGAATAGCTGCAGTGACATCCTCTGGGGCGGACAGCGTGTCGGTGACATAGCTGCCGCTGTGTGTCAGGCGCAGCAGCGATCCATCCATCGCTTGCGCAAAGTAGGCTGTGGATGCGGTAATTGTCGTGGTGCCAGTCTTGGCGGCGGGCGTCATAGTGATTGCCGCCGTGTCGTCTGACAAGCCTTGGAACGGCCCATCGTTCGGTTGGAACGGGCGGAACGACCAGCTGTTCACCCCACGCCGCTCAAACACCTGCATCTCATCATTGCCGTTGGCAAAATACATTGTGTTGAGAGACTGGGCGAAACGCAGTGCACGCAGGTCGTCAGCTGTGTTGTAGGGCGTAGGCAACGCCACTGTCTGATTGTCTTCGATGTTGAAACTGGTCAGCGTCGCTGTGCCAGCATCGTCCAGATAGAACTGCAGGTAAATCGAGGTTGAGCCAGGCGTAAACGTAATCCAGTGCGTGCCGACTGGAAAGATCGTGTCAGCCACAATGCTCTGGTCGCCTGACGATGTACCGGCACGGAAGTAGAGCGGACGCCGGCCCACTGTGAAACTGAATGTATGCGCACGTGATGCGTCGCCAGCAGAGATGGTCAGGGGCAACTCAGCGATCGCTTGATTGCCGGCAGTGTTTGTAAACGTCAGGTCGCCGCTGCTGTTCGTTACCGCCATTAGAAGCCTGCAATCCTCAAGTCGCTGAAATCAAAGTCGAACGTGAAGTCATATATCTCGCCAGTGCCGGATCCGCTTGCGGTGCCGCCGCCGGTGGATGTGGCTGCGCTTTGGTCTACCCAGTCTGTCGTGGCGAACGTGGTTGCAACATTCTCTGTCACAACCAAGCCTGTGCCGCTCCAGATGCGCACCTCGCCCAGCGTGTACTCCAGCATAAACGCGTTGTCCTCATTGAACACGAACGGGATCAGGCGGCCATCTTCATTACCTGCAGTCTGGCCGAGATATTGCGTGCCTGGCGCCTTGGTCATGCCACCCTGCACCAGCGGCATGATGTTCGTCATCTCTGCCGCGTACCGGCCATACCCCTCAAGGTCGACCCGCGTCAGCGTCTGGTCATCAATAACGCCGCCATTGAACGTCAGTCGCGGATCACTGCCTTTGGGCATCAGTAGTTTCCTGTATTGCTGTATGTGCCGCCCAGCGTCGCGAACCTGCTATTGTTGGCGCGCGATGCCGTCTGCTTCTTGTATGGGTTCAACCGCGCATCGAACCGCTTGGCATCCTGAAGATACCGATCGCCCTCGCGCAGGATGAACTGAAACTTGGTGTCTGGCGCATCGATCGACGCCGCACCCTTAGAGGCTAACAGCATCGCCACATAATTACAGAACGCCTGTGGCCATGTCCCGACTTGATTTGCGTACGTACCGTTGATGAACCAGCAGAATGTTTGTTGATAGTTCGTACACACATAGCCGTCGATGATCTCGTACTCGATCGGCAGATCATTGCGATCTGTCGTCCCAGCAACGTATATCATCGAAAAGAAATTGGCCGGCAGGTTGAACGTGTAATTCCAGTGATCAGTAGCTGACACTGGGGACGATGCTGTATCCGTGTTGGTGACCGCCGATAGCTGCCGCATTGTTGTGAACTTCTGCCAATCATACTTCTGAAACGCCTCGCGCACAGAATTGTCCCACTGGTTGTAGATGTCCCGCAGGGTCTGATTGTTGTTGATCTCTGTCGTGGACAGCGACGTGATTGGCCGCTGACCCAGAACTGACAATGCGTTGTTGATGATCTCAACTTGGCTGCTGCTCGGCGATACCGTCATGCTTCAGTGCTTTCCTTTTTGCGTGCTCGACGCGGGGCTGAGCTGACCTTTGCCTGCGCCTTGCGTAGTGCTGCCGATGACTGTTCCTTTTCGAACAGCGCCAGCACCCGAACGACCGCGCCTTCCTGTGAGCTGAACCCGCTTTCGATCCGAACGTTCTTGTTCCAGATCACGTGACCTTCAGCGCCACCGGCAAACTCAACGCGATAATCGCCAGGCAGATCCATCTCAACGTCGAAATGTTGAACCTGCCCGATCGTCACCGTCACACACTGGCCCGCCTGTCTGATCTGCTCACGCACCATCAGGCGCATCATGTAGCTGTTGTCACGAGGTATGACCTCGATCAGATCACGAGGTGTCAGCACATTGCTCTTCATTGCGCGACCGAAATACTCCGGCGCTTGGATCTGCGCGATGCTGTGCTCAGCCGGCGCATCGTAGATATACGTGTTTCGCGTTTTGCCGGCGACCTCGAGGTTGAGGTATTCAGGCTTTGCATAAACAGTCATGTCGTCTCCAAAGAAAAAGGGTACGGTCCCCACGCTGGAACCATACCCCTTCCCCTCGGAATAGAACAGGCCGAAGCCTATCCTTACGCCATCGCTGACAGCGTTGCGGCCCCAGCGGTGCTGATGGCGGTCACAACGTAGTCCGACACTGCGTCAACAGTGCCAGAGGCTGCGGTGCCGTCACCATCGCCACGGGTCTCCGTGTTGGTGGTTGGCACGGAAGTGCCCCACTCACGAATGACCACGCGATCGCCAAGGCTCATTCCTTTGTCGAAAGCGTCGGAAATGTATCCGGCGCCTGCGACTGTCGCGGCTGGGTCTGTGCTGTCATAAACCCAGACGCTGTAGCCTACAGCCCCTTTGCGAGACTGGGCCAGTGCAAGGCTTGCGCTTGAATATGCCATGTCAAAATCCCCTTTCTAAATTAAAGCGCTGCTGTGTCGTCGTGCGTCGCGTACAGGCAGCCATTAGGAAGGCACATGGCACGTGCGTCACGATACTTTGACCACGTTTCCCAACGGTCCTGTGGTTCAAAATAGTATGCGTGCAGCTCTGGCTCACCATCGATCTGGTGACCAATGCTGTCCTCATGCCATACGGCAACCGTGGCGGTTGCAGTGCCGGTGCCGGCGAGGCCCGTGTGCATGAACCACTTAACACCCATGAAGTTCCAGTATCCGCCTTCGCCGTAGCCATTGACGCCTTGCTCGGTCTTGCCGGTGGCGCTGACATAATCAGCTGAGGTGAATTCGTTGATCTTCATCAGACGGGCGAGGGCCTTCGGTGTCAGGACACCCCAGACACGTCCGTCGTTTGGCACGTCGTTTTCCCACAGCGATGTGGTCAGGTCCAGAACTGAGCCGATGTTGGCCAGTGTCGTGGTGCCGTAGTTCGTGCCAGAGGTGAACAGCTCGATGATCCGCTGATCGCAGGTGCGATAGCAGGCAGCCCGTGCCTTGCGATACTGTGCAGCCCGATAGTTTGGGTTCGCACGGAACGCATCGAAATCGTCGACAGAGTATTTCTTGAAGAACTCTTTCGGCGTGTCCGACACTTGGCTGTTGTCCAGCTGATCGACGGGGATGTCGCCATCACGCGCCCGCTCAGCAGCGTCGCTGGTCGTGCCAACAACGTCCCAGTAAATGGTTCCTGCGCGCATCAGACCGTTGCTGTTAACGGCCTTCATCAGCAGGGATTTCTCACGCTCAAAGTCGAAACGGAATTCGTCATTATATTTGGAGCGTTCGATATTAGAAACAGTGTTCACTGCCATGTCTAATCTCCACAATGGATTATGGTGCCTTGCGACACCGGTTCAGGTTCGTGCGACTAGATCCAGCGGGTAGGCCTGAAACAGGGGCCGCCTTCACATGACTTTGAGCGTGGGGCCGATTGAGTGCCAGCTGTTGTCGACGCAACTGGCAGCCTTTCGGGTAGGCCACAGTCCGCATGGTTCATCGCCAACCTGCGAACAGGATCACCATACACACCGATCTGGAACACAAAAAAACGGCCCCCGCCAAGAGAGGAGACGGGGGCCGACAACCAGAGAGAACATGCGTCATGCGTAACGCACTTCTGGTATACTACGCGCACAGGAATGCAATCTACCGCTGACGCGCACGCTCCAGACGTTCCAGCATCTGCTCGTATTTGCCGCCTGGCGCACTGACCTCAGCATACTTGCGTTGCTCTTCAGGTGTGCCAGTCCGCCACGCCCGCATCTTGTCCAGCTCGCCTTGGATCTCATCAGCACTGGCTGGGCCCTGTGTGTTGACTGCCGCCAGAAACTGGGGGTCGCCAACCATAGCGCGACCAGCTGCTGTCATCGCTCGAATGAACTGCTCATTGTCACCCAGCCGCGACCCGTCCATCAGCTGCACCTCGAGGATGTTGTCGTCCTCACTGCTGTTGTCGAAGTAAGCTTGCACCGCCTGCTGTGCATACTTCATGTTAACGTCATAGTCGTGACCCCATGACGTCTTCAGATCGGTCTCAACCTTAGCTCGCGCTTGCATACTGATCTCTTGAGCCTGAGCGTTGCGCGCCGCCAGAGCGTCGTGGTAGAGCGCCTGCAGCGTTGCAGCCACCTGTGGCGACGCCGTGATGCCGCCCTGCTTGTGCAGCTGCTCCAAAGCCTGATCAATGAACGCATTGTCTGCATCGCTCAACTCAATGCCTTCGGGCGGAGCCAAGCGCTCATACCCATCGACCGCATCAGGAATGCCCATCTGTGCGCGGAACGCCGCCACATCCTCATCACTGGCGTCCTCATCGGGCACCTTGAAATAGCCCTCCATCTTCTGGCGCAGTGCTGTCTGTGTGTCGCGGAACGCCTTGTCATACGCTGTCGGATCACTGAACCGCTGCAGCGCTGCCAGTCTCTCAGCATCGCCACCAGCAAATGGCGTGCGCCAATCGTCAGCTGATGGCGCTGCACTAGCCTGCTCGGTGACAGGCGCCTCTGATACTGGAGCCTCGGCGACTGGTTCGCCGCCCTCTGCACTCATTGCTTCTTCGCTCATTCCTCATTCTCCTCATCGCTGTAATGCCGAAGGGCTGCTAGTTCTGCGATCTTCAGGCCGACATAACGCCGGCCATCATCAAATGCTCGCTTGTACGGATCAGCGTCAGGTTGCGGGTAATCGGTGACACCGCACAACACGCGCATGATGTGCTTCATTGCTTTGCGTTGCGCCGGTCCATCGGCACTGCCGCGCACCACCTGACTGAATGCGCGCACTATCAACGTTGCAGCACGCTGCTGATCCTCGATCATTTTATCTACGGCTGCTGTTGTGCGTAGCGGGGGACTACTGCGGTTCTCCATTCACTGCTCGCTGTAACATTCGCAGGTTCTCAGGTTTGGCACTCATTGCAGCCTGACCAGCCTCCATAGCCATTTGCTGCTCTTGCGCCTCCTGTTGCGCCTGCTGTTTCTGCTCCCGCAATTCGGCCGCCTCTTCGTCCGACCGTTCCCACTTGCTCGGTACTGACGTCTTGAGCACGTGTCGTGTCATGTCGTCAAACTTAATATAGTCCAGCGCTGCCATCGCGTCTGGGTGCTGTGACTGCACTGTCTGCATGGTCATCTGCATGACCTGCTCATACTGCTGCACGACCTCGCTCTCTTTCGCCTGCGTCAACGGCGTGTCAAAGTCGATCTCTACCTGTCGGCCACGCAGGCTTTCAGGTATGTCTTCAAGCGGGCCAAAAGCCTGCCGCGTCATTGCCATCTCGAACACCTTGCCTAGCATCCGTCGCAGGTCTGCCTCAAGCGGCTCAAAGATCGGCGACGCATCAGCTAGCTGTGCAGCCAGTCTCTGCCGTACCTCGTATGCAGTCATTGGCTTTTGCGGAATGTCGAGAATATGCAGGAAGAATGCCATGCGCATTTCCTGATATGCACGATCGCGCCAGTCCATCGCCAGAGGCACTTCACCGTTCTGCAGATACTCGACGATTGGCCGGTTGCCACGATCAGGCCCGACATTGGCGTAGATCACATCACCAGCCTGCCAGCCAATGCGATCGTCCAGTATTGCCTCACGGTCCACGATCTTGATCGGCTCAACGTTTAGCTCGACCGATTTTAGGATCGCATACTCCATTGTGTTCATCGCGCGGGCATCGCCCAAAGCCACCGATGTGCAGGGGCTGCGAGCATAATCCTCGCCTGCCACGCTCTGCCACTGGCGCACGGTGAACGGGAAATAGCTGTAAGCATCTTCCTTGATGCAGCAGTCAGCCTCATCATCTGCCGAGACATACTGCATCTTGAACTTCGCCTCAGCCGGCATGGCAAAGTTGCGCTCCTGTCCGTCATAATCACCTTGCTCGATCGGCGTCACGCACATGAACACTGTGCGCTTCTCGTCCAGCTGATCCTGATCGCAAGCACGCTGCCACTTCTCTGGCAGATTGGCCTGACCAAACTGTGTGCGCCACTGGCCCAGTGTCTTCTCCAGTTTGACGAACATGTGGTCGATCACGCCGAGGTGGTTCTTCTTCCACGCACAGTCACGCAGGTGGTAGCAGCGGAACAGTATGCCTGGCTCCATGATCCCGCCGACGTCATCATAATACGTGTGCGATATGACGCTGTTGCCGAAGCAGACAAAGTCCAGATCGCTTTCGGCCATAGCGCGACTGAACATGGCCTTATTGTCATAGATGATGCGGCGCAGCGTGACCGTGGCGTCCTCCACCCAGTTCTGCACTGGCTTTTCGTCCATCAGTTCTTCAGGCTTGGCCACGCACTTGAACCAGTTCGTGCTCTGCGGTCGCAGCAGCCGGCCAATGTTGTTGGCTGACTGGCTGGCAATGCGGCTGGGGATCGATGTGTACAGATCCTCAAAGTATTCACTCGCCTCGCTGTGCTTCATGGTGAAGTCGGCACGCGTTGGGTAGAACAGCTCAGCGATGGACTGCCATAGCGTCAGGTACGGCGCTTTCTTCTGAAACGCCATCTGGGCCATCTTGCGCACCTTCTTGCCGCGCTCGTGCCCACCCTCTTTCGTCATGCCATACTGCATCAGCCACCTAGAAGCGTTGTCGTGGTTGTGGGCGGAGCGCCGGCGTATTGGCCGCTACCCAGCGATGACCGCAGCAATGTTGACTGTCGGCCCTGTCGTCTCCGCGCACCACGCTCCGTCTCTACTCGCATCTGCTGCACGCTTGGCGCCACCTCTGTCGGCATTGGCGGCGGCGGAGGCGGTGGAGGGGGAGGCGGTGGAGGTGGTGGCGGAGAACGGAACATTTAGGCCATGCCTCCGAGCAGACTGCGCCGGCCCATACCTTTGCGCCGCTTGGGACGTCCGAACTCGTCTAGCTCTTCGACTGCGCTGAGCATTGTTGGCGACAGCTGCTCACCTGCCATCGGGCTCGGGCCCATCATCGGCCGGCTGCGACGTGACGCTTGCTTGGGTTTGTTGGCGACCATGCTGCCGCCCTTTTTCTTTTTGGAATGACCGTAGTGACTTGGCATCTGTACCTCCTGCTGGTCGCAGACTAGCAGCGTTACCGGAACGCTACTTGCGACGCACTAAACTGTTGCTGGCTCGACGCCTGCCGGCCAGCTTGGTCAGGCCACTGTTTGACATCGTGCTGACGTGGCCAGTGCGACGGCGACTGGTAACGTAGGCCTGTCTGTTTTCTTTGGCTGCAAGGTTCGGTGCGGCCCACGCAAAGAAAAAGCCCCACGCAATGTCTGGCGATCGGCCAATACGCTCGACAATGACATCGTTGGGCTCGACCCTGATCACATTGCGTGCGTCCTCTCGCGGCATCTCTCTGAATGCCGTCAGCTCAAGCACTACCTCGCGGCCAGGCGGCAGCGCTATGTTGTCACCGTTCTCTGGATCCAGACTGTCGCGAAACTCATAGATCATCTGCGTCCGCAGGTTGGCATAGGTGCGACCAGTTCGAGGGCAGGATCGCGTGGGCTTCTGCGCACCCTTGATGCGCTTGACGTTCATCTGGTTGCTTTCGAGCATGTCAGACACGCCAGAACCATAGCCACCGCCGCAGTCAATGTTGATCTGCGCGTCATCCCGCAACACTGTCAGAATGAACGCTGCCTTAGCTGTCGTAGTCGAGACGTCACTGCCTGCCTTCATGACTGGCGCGCCAAACGTCGCCTGATGCAGCGGCACGCAGACCATCCTGTCACGGCCACCGTCGGCCACGTCCACCCCGAGCGCAGTCATAGCTTTGTTCTGCAGGTCGGTCTTGCGCAGTTCGTAACGCTCCTGCGCCTTCAGGATCCATTGCGTCGGGATGATCTGGCGCTCTGCGTCCTCCAATGTCGTGGAGAACTTGCCCTCCAGCAGGGCTGCCCGCAGGTGAGCCGGCAGATTAGCCAGCTGCTCAGCATATCCAGCGTCCACCAGATCAGGATTGTCGGACAGTGAAGCCGGAATGAAGGTCCTTGATTTAGGACGTATCAATATAGGTCGCCCCAACGCGTCACGGACCTCGATCTCTTCGTCCGGCTGCACCTCGACCTCGTGGCCCTCAATCGTTGCGTACCAGCGCAGCCGGCCAGGTGCTGCTGGATTGGGGTGCTCAGGATCGAGCCACGCTGCGTAGCGGTCAAATATCCACAGGCCCTCTGGCGTGACCGGCGGGTTGGATGCCAGCACCACTCGACAGCGCTGATCCATCGGCACGCCTGCGCCTGGCCGGTTCCACGCGCTCAGGAACTGGATCAATGGCCACTGAAACTGCACAGCCTCATCGAACCCCAAAAAGTCAGCGGCTCGCCCCTGATAGCGCTCTGCCTCTACCTGATTGGTGAACGCGCCAAACTCGATCGAGCGATCGACACCGTTGGTAACTTCGTGCGGCAGCTGCCACACGTGCTTCTGGCTGTTGTATCCCCGCATCCCCGTTGAGATCAGCTTGCCCATAGACTGGGCCAGACCACCAGAGCCGTCGATGTCTGTGAACTGCCGGCGGAACAGGCGAGACACTCGGTGTTCCTGCAACGCCAGCATCAGCAACAGCACGCTTTTGCCACCACCTGCCGCACCACCAAAGTACAGCTCGTCTGCTGCGCTGAAATAGGCGTCGGTCTGGGGGCCAGGATTTGGCACCAGCACCATGTCTGCAGTGCCCGCCATTGCTGCCTGCTCTAGCTCAGCGCGATCGCTTTCGTCCATCTGCTGGACGCGCGCAGTGATTTCATCAAGCAGCCCCAACTTCAGCCTCTGGCTCGTGCGGAGTGAACACTAGGTAGAACATATCGCATTCTGGACAGGTGAAATTGCTCTCGAGATAGTATTCTGCATCATCATCCAGATCGTGGTCACCACCGTGAATGGTCTCAGTCTCACAACGAATACACTTCATTTGTCTGCTCTCTGTGCTCTCTCTAACAAAAACGCGATGCGCCTCGCGGCCTCTCGGTCATCAACCAC
>Ga0213866_10000600_pt1 | contig 28291 bp, 38 predicted proteins | sample PICome_11_FD_160079 | JGI IMG/M metagenome (GOLD analysis project Ga0213866, IMG submission 160079) | Coastal seawater microbial communities near Pivers Island, North Carolina, United States - PICO284 | ecosystem: Environmental > Aquatic > Marine > Coastal | place: USA: North Carolina... | reverse complement strand
TTCCAATACGGAAGGGTTCAAGGTAGAAGACCTTACAGAAGAGGAGTTCTACACAATTAACTCAAATCCAAAAGCAATCGATACAGGTGATGGATTGAATGGTGAGGTGGTTAGATACTACTACGCTGTAGATGTTGGATTGGGGGCTACTCTAATCAAAGAATCAAGGAAGTTATGTAGACAACTAATCAGAAAAGATTTGGTTTATAGAGATGATGATTTGGTTCAACTATCAGCAGAAGTAAATGCTGATGCTAACAATAGAAAGTTAGTTCCAAGAACTGCCGGTACATCCGTTAACTTGAAGATTTACAAATCAGGTAAGTATTGTAGACATTTGTTCAAGAAGATTATTTGGAAGATACCTCAGGGTGTTTCAACAGAAGAGTTTGTCAGTAAGATTCCAAAGAGAGCAAAGACAGCATTGGCATCGAACATAGGTGAAGGTAGACCATCAGTAGAACTACAAGCAGGTAGAGGTGGTATCAGTGAGTATAAGATTTATATGAACTCACAAGAAGGTGCAATCGGTCTATTGGAAGGTCTTGTTGTTTATAATTCCCCCAAAGCAATGTTTGAAGGTGAACCATATGCAACAGCAATATGTGAAATAGAGTTCGAAGGTGTTAGAGGTTTCATCGGTGGTATACCTGAAAATGATGACTACTTCAATGCAGATGTGAAGGTCTTAAACTCCGTTAGAATGGAGGAATTTGAATCATATGATGACTACCCCCAAGTGATTAGAGATAACGCAGCAAGAGGTATTAGATTGAACGAGGAAGTGGGTAATAAGTGTGCGACCCAAACTGGTAAAGTCAGGGCTCAGCAATTAGCACAAGGTGAACCCATTTCAGAGGAAACTATAGCAAGAATGTACTCATATCTTTCAAGAGCAAAAGAATATTACAACCCATCTGACACTGAAGCGTGTGGTACAATATCTTATTTGTTATGGGGTGGTGAGGAAGCCTTAGGTTGGAGTGAAAGAAAGTTAAGACAAATACAAGAAGAACTTGTAAAAAGATATGAGTATAGAATGGGTTGTGTTCAGGGTTACTTAGATAATGGTTATGGTGAAGATGAAGCGAGAATGAAATGTTATGAGGAAAGATACCCTGAAACAAGAGGTTACCCCGATGATGTATTACCATTGTCAGAAGATTTCATTACACCCAATCCATGTCAAGAAGGTTATATCGCATATGGAACAAAAATCAAAGATGGTAGAGAAGTTCCAAACTGTGTAAAAGCAAATCAGAACTTTGCTGATGAATTGAATTACGAGGTTACAACAGTTGTAATGGAACCCAATAGGTACATCCCCCGTAGGTCGGAGTTAGGTGACTTATACTATGTCTTCTTTAGTGAAGATACCATTAGAAAGATGGCTCGTAAGTTCTTCAAAGAGGACAGACACAAATCATTTAATTATGAACATTCTGGTTTAGAATTGAATGGGGGATATGTATATGAATCTTGGATTGTTGATGACCCTGAAAAAGATAAAGCAGCAACAATGGGATTCAAAGTAAACCCTGGCACTTGGATGGCAACAATCAAGTGGGATAATAAACAGATGTTTGAAAAATATGTCCTATCAGATAAGACAAAAGGTATATCACTTGAAGGGAGTTTCCTATCAAGACCTGGTAATCTAAATGCTGTAGGAATGAAACAAATAGGTGAGATGGATGGTCTCCCCATATTTGATAATGAAGAAGAAGCAAGAAAATACGGACTTGAGAAATATGGGTGTGTTGGAGTACACCAACATAGACCAGGTGAGTATATGCCTTGTGAAGCACACGATATTCTAATCGATGTACAAAATAGTTTGTATAATTCAAAAGATGAAGTATTTATATCAGAGATTAAGTCTATCATAAACAATTTTTATAAATCACAAAATAATGCAATATAAAGACGCATTGAGTAAAATTGCTGAATTAGTGGGTTATAAGTTCAATGACGAAATAACCAAAGTTGAATTCGAAAGAGTTGCACTTGAAGGTGGTGAGGTATTCATATCAAACCAATCTGAAGGTGATTTAACTTTAGGTGATACAATCTATATCGAAACTGAAGAAGGATTTGAACCAGCACCTGCTGGTACTCATCGTTTAGATGATGGTAGAGAGATTGTATTGGATGAAGAATCAATATTGGTTGAAGTTCGTGAAGAGCCCTCATCAGAGGAAGAAGTGGTTGTAGAAGAAGCGTCAAAAGACGAAGAAGAAATGTCTGAAGAGACAGAATCATCTGAAGATTTTGAAACATCTAATACACAAATCACAGAACTCAAAGAGGCTATTCACGATTTGTTATTGGCTTTTAATACACAGATTGACGCTATGAATGAGAAATTCACAACATTGGAGGCTGACTACAACCAATTCAAAAAAAGTGAGTCAATTCCACCCCTCAAATCAGATAAGGAATACAAAGAAAACTTTTCTGACTTTAGAGTAGGTATGATTAATAAACTTAAAGAAAATAAAAAATACTAAAATGAGTAACTTAAGAAAGGAAAAGTTTAGTTTTGACATTTCTGCAATGTCTGATTATGTTGCAGCAAACGAAACAGAACTTTTAACAAAAATCGTAATCGGTTCTAACCTTGCGGAAGTTGTTTCAGTTTTCCCTAATATAAAGAATGCGGAGTTAGTTCCAATCTTCAACACAGGTGACATTGACACAATCGCAACAACTGGTCACTGTGGTACTAATTTCGGTGATGTAACAATGACCGAAAAACAACTCACAGTTTGTGACTACAATATAAACAAAGGATACTGTCCTGAGCAATTAGCAACTACCATCATGGGTATGAGATTAGCACCAGGTTCTTATAACGAATCAACAGGTGCTGAAGAAGCATTCATCGATGACTTGGCGGCTAAGGCGGCTGTATTCACAGAGAGAAAGTTCTGGCAAGGTACATCTGCTGCTGATTGTGCTGCTGGTATCAACGAACAGTTGGATACAGCATCTGCATCAACAGTGAATGTTACATACACTGCTATGACACCATCAAACGCTTTGGATGTTGTTGATACTTATGTCACCAACTTACCCGACGCTTTACAATTCTCACCAACCACATTGTTCTTGAACAGAGGTGATTATCAAGCATTGTTATTGGCTCTTAGAGACGCTAACTTCTTCGCTTATACCGTTGAAGGTCAAACACAGATGCCAGGAGCAATCTTAATTCCTGCGACAAACACAATGGCTGTCAGCACAGAGATTGGTGCTGGTAGAGCATTATTAACTTATGGTCAGAACCTCGCTTACGGATGTGACTTGTTAAATGATTCGTCTAACGCTGACGCATGGTACAGTAAGGACAATAAACAGTACAGAATTAATGTCGCTTGGAGAGCGGGTGGAGTTGTTTTCTTCCCTGAACTCTGTGTGAGAATTTCGTAATAAACCCGATTAAAAACAAAATACAATGGCTAATAACTGCGTAATTACAACAGGATTAACACTAAATTCATGTGTTAATAACCAACCGGGAATCGATTCACTCCATGTGTTGACAACCACTGGAACTTCTATCGACTTAACAGGCATAACCTATGCATCAAGTGGTGAAATCACTGCGATGAACTCTGATGTAACAGGTGTGTTTAGAAAAGTTGACTTAGTAAGAAACTCAGCGGCTGTCCTTTCCGAAGAGGTTAATGTTAATACCGCAAGTTTGTCATTTACATTTGTTCCTTCATTACAGTTTCAGATTCCAGGTTGGAATCAGGAATATACTGAACTTTACCAAGAATTGGTTAAGAGTGTAGGTTCGGTGTTTATTGTCAAACTCAAAAGCGGAAAATACTTCTTGGCTTCACCAAGTGGTATGTATATCTCAAGTGCAACTATCAACTCAGGTTCCGTACCTGGTGACTCACAGTTGTACGATTTGACATTCACTTCTGATGAATTGATTTCAGTTCCTGAAATGGATGTTTCATCTGATTTGGCTACTTTCTTTAGTGGTACAAATCTTTCTGTTGACAGAGAGTAATCTGTTAACCTATAAAACAGAGGGGGGATGTAGTGTCCCCCCTTTATAGCCTAAACTTTGTAAGATAATATGCCTTATATAGATAAAGATTTTAAACCAACAGTATTCGAATATACCAATGTCAATGATTACAATCGTCTATTGGTGTATTATCCACGCAAAGGTGGTAGAAGAGTTACTGACCCATTTGCATGTGACTTTACATTCTCACCAATATTCCCACAAAGTCCGACACCCACAAGCACTGTGACTCCAACAATCACTCCTACAACAAGTGTCACTCCCACACCATCTATCACCCCATCGGTTACTGTGACACCGACACCAAGTCCTTCACCAATAGCGTTTGATAGTGATGCTGCGGCTTATTTATCTGATGTAATTGCTTCAGGTGGTACAACAAACGCAACAATTAGTGGTGCGACTGATACATTATTCAAAGACCTTAAGTCAGCAGGACTTTATAGTAAATTAGATTTATTCTATCCATTTGTTGGAGGAACAGCAGCATCACATGCAATAAATGCATTGCGTAATAAAACTTATGATATTAGTTGGAATGGTGGTATGACGCATGGGGTATCTGGTTCAACAGGTAATGGTTCAAATGGTTGGGGTGATTTAACCTTTGCTATTGATGATTTAACAACAAGAACATTAGGTTCTTGGGGATTATATATAACAGACGCAAACTCAGCATCAAATAATGGATTACACGGAAACTTTGATGCGGATAGAACAACAATTGCTCCATATAGGGCAACTTCTACTGTTAATCGTTATAACTTTATGTATTCACCATCACCTGGTATTTCACAACCAACAAATATAGATGGAAACCATACCGTAGTAAGAACAGGAACAACAGAGTTTGCTGTATATGTTAATGAAACACAACACGCAACCGCTTCAGGGTATAGTACTGCTGCGGCAACAAACTTAATGAGTTTATTTGTATTTACTGCAAGTGGTTCACCAACAGCAGGCACATATAGAGATGATACTTTAGGCTTCTGTTATTTCGGTTCAGATATAGATTATAGTGAGACAATCACATTACAAGGAATAATAAACGACTTCCAAACTGCATTAAGTAGAAATACATATTAATATGTCACAAATAGGAATAACAATAGAGAGTAGTAATTTTAACGGTGAGAGTGTAGATATATCTTTTGCACCATACACAGGTGGTACAATAAATTTGGGGACACAGACAATACCTTATGATTACTTATCAACAAATTATGAAGGTGTTTATACAATAGACATTCCTTCTGTCCCTAAGACTTGTTTCTTAACTGTTGGTACTGCACCGAGTCCTACGCCAACTCCGACTGCAACTATTACTCCGACTCCAACACCTACACCATCAGCATCAGTACCATCATTTGACGCTGATGCTGCCGCTTACTTAGCAGAAGTTGTTGCTTCAGGTGGTACAGTTGATGCCGCTATGAGTGCAGCAACCAACACATTGTTTGTTGACTTAAAAGCGGCAGGTTTCTACTCAGATATTATCTTCTATCCAATGATGGGAGGTACCGCTGCATCACACGCAATTGAAGCAACATTAAGTGGTAACGATATTACTTGGCAGGGTGGTGTCACACACACAGTTAGTGGTGCAACAGGTAACGGAACTAATGGTTATGGTGAACTCGTAGGCGTTCACAGAGGAACTGTTGGTGCTTGTGGTGATTCATCATACGGTATGGAAATACAAAACGACCCAAGTGCTCAAGCAAAATATGATATGCAAATGAGTTTTGTTGATAATAATGTTGTTATCGGGTCATATAATGGTACAACAGCATATGTTAGAAGAGCAAGTGGATTTAAGACAGGTTCTAATACTAATAGAACAGGACTATTTGTTAGTACTCAAACGGGAACAACGAGTGGTACAGGTAAATTAATTAGAAATGGTAATATCACACTTATTAATACAGTACAAACCGACCAATGCACAACAACAGGTGATAGTTGGTTAGGTAAAGGTGGTGGAGGTGGTGGCGCTACTAATACTAGAACTTATAGTTTCTTGTTCTATACGAGGTACTACACAGACGCAGAGGTAGCAACATTTGCAGGAATAATAAACGACTTCCAAACAGCATTGGGAAGAAATACATACACATAAAAATAAAGTAATATGGCACAAGTAGCAATTTTAACAGTGAACGAAAAAGACTCTTTAGTGGGTCAGAAATATGATAGTGTATCATACTTTAATCCCATCCAAGATTGTAATGATGATTGGATAATTTCAAAGGAAGAGATTGATGCAAACATCTATTCTGAATTTGATTGGTTATATGATTTAGCATTATCAGATTATTGTCCAAAACCAGTACCACCTATCACAGGTGATACGGGTGATTTCTTGGGGGAGTAAATGGATTATAAATTCAAGAACATAACCATAGACCTTGAAGATGATTTGGTGGGTGTAATGACCTACTTTAAGGACAAACAGAGGGTAAAAACATATTGGTTCTCAATGCCCGAAGCCTTGGATATAGATAAACTGTTGGAGGATACAAAAAAAATAATCAATCGTTGAGTCAAGAAGAGTTTTATAACTTACAATCGAAACATAGGGGTAAAAAAACATTTAACTTCTATGACAAGTTTGTGCCACAACCTTTCAAGATTACACCATCTGTGACACCATCGATTACTCCAACTACGACACCATCTATAACTCCGACTCCAAGTGCAAGTTTACCACCTTGTACTTTATATCAATCATTCTGTTTCTATGCTTCAGATGGATTGAGTTATATTAATGGTATATACAATAGAATACCAGGTAAATCAGGTGCGGTAACTTTAACTAACATTTCAGGAACTACTTATGAAGGTGAAATAGATTGTAGTTCAAATTATGCAATTTATACAGGAACAACAGCGGCATCAACAACTGGTGTTTGGATGTTTGATACTAATGGTGATTTCTTACACTTTGAACTACTATCAGGTAACTTTGCATGTACACCATTTCTTTTTGAAGTAAAATATCAACTTGTTGAATACCCCACACCAACAACTTTCACTTGTGATGGTATTATTTACCCTGACCAATCAGACCTTCAGGGTTATATTACATATGGTGGAGTTTGTCCGACACCGACACCAAGTGCGACACTGACTCCCACACCGAGTATTACTCCGAGTGAAGTACCTTTACCAAATGACTCTTATGTTGAGGTTGACCAATTCTTCACTACACCAACTTCATATTCATATGGATGTTTCTCATTGAGTGGTACAGGTTATATTGAAAGAATAAGTATATCAGAGTATCAATTTGTTGAAGGTACACACCCCGATGGTAACAACTATTCATTCTATGTTAAAAATCTAAGTGCAGATACTGTTGCATTATGTTGGATGACTACTGATAGATTTGAACCAAAAACATGGGAATGGGCTACAATCAATATACCTAATAAAACAAGTACTGGTTGGACAGATGGTGAAACATTCCCATCATTAAATTCACAAAGAACTACCCCATATACAGACAATACAACAACAAATGGGTATCATTACCCAAGTAGAAGTGGTGTTGACTATTACTGTGGTTCTATACCTCCAAGTGCAACACCTGGTTTAACTCCCACACCAACACCAAGTTCTGTATATCAGAATGGATTTAAACTGACTAATACAAACTTAGGTATGGATGGAACATATGTATTAGCAAATACAGGGTTCTATGACCAATTTAGAGGTTCATCTGCCGGTCAATTCTACACTGGTTGGGTATGTATAAACCCCGCTACTTTTATACCACCTTATGGTAACCTATACAAGAACATCAATGATGATGATAAATTCGTTAATGTTGAATCATTTAATGGTGGTAATGTAGTTAGATTATATAGTGGTTCATTAACTTCACAAATACCATCTGACCCCAATAATCCATTCTCTTGTAATACAAGATTATTCGATAGTTCAAGAGACTTTGGATATAACTTTACTGGTTCAGCAACGACATATTGTAGTTTATCATTCCCTGTGTCAGGTTCTACGACATTTGGTGATGTGGAATACTTACCATGTATATAAGGAAATATTAATATTTATCATAGATGTTATATATAAAGTCAAATCAATTTAATACGGTCTACACTTCGGTTAGTCCACACAAGACAATATCAAATCCCACTTATTTGATGTGTCTTGAACATGCCCAATCAGGAAAGAAATATTCATTCATTCCACAAAATATAACATCATTCAGTGGTTCACCTTATAACGATAGATATGATTTATTCAGGTTTAAGGTTGCAGAATCAGGTGTTGATTTGACTGGTGGTACAAGAGCGTGGTATTATCAAATATCTCCAACAATACAATATGCTAATTTAACTCAATCAGCAAATAAAGGTAATAGATATATCTTTATGAGTTGGGAAGGTGCACCTGATGGTGAATGGGGTGTGTACATTGACAGTCCAAATGTAGGTGAAGTTGTCACTGGTGGTACTTGGACTATTGATGGTGTTTCAGTACCCATTGAACAAATATTAGATTTTGGTAAAGGTAATATAGGTATTTCAGTATGGGTAGATGGTTCAAATACATCAGGAACGACATATCAATATTCATTCACAACAAATAGTGGTAGAACATTTAGTGATACACTTTATTTAACCAGTATGGATGAGATAGATGAATATAAGCCTTGGGACTATTACACTAATCCATGTAATGTTGGTATATTACCTGCAGCAGGTTGTCCAGGTTATCCCACAACATATCTTGGTGAAACAACTGTTAATATTGATGAAGTAGGTCAATTCTATTACTCAATTAGGGAACAAACATCAAAGATAAACACAAATTGTTCTTTATCAGGAGATAAATTGGAAACAGGTTTACTTTATTTGACACAGGACTTCACCGATACTTATTATTATACAGGTGGTACTGTGAATGTTTATGACCCCACTGAAACACAAACATATCATATTTTACAAGAAGATGATTTCCACATATTAACTGAAGATAACAACTTATTAACTCAAGAATAATGGCTGATTTAAAAATATCACAACTTACTGAACTAACCGCAAGAACTGAACAAGATGTTGTTGCAATTGTAAACGGAGGTACGACAAAGAAAATAACTGTTGAGGATTTCATCAGAGAACCTGTATTAGACGCAGGTAATGTATCAGGTGCTTTAACTGTTGATTTATCTACAGGAAGGTGGTTCATATTCAATTTGGTTGGTAATGTACAAGTAACACTATCTAACGAAAAAGAGGGTGAGACATTCTTATTTTGGGTCTATTCAACAGGAAACAATACAATAGATAGTATGGTATTATCATCAGGTGGTAATGTGTATAGTGTGGGTGGTACTTTACCAAATCCAGCAAACAATGCATGGAATCTCTATCAAGGTTATGTGGTTAATGGTGGATTGGTATTAACAGAAATAGATAACTTTGCAGCAGTATGACAAATTTCGAAGCATTTAACATAGACTACATTGACATAGAATCAAATGTAGAAGTAAAAAACAAGAGGTATGATTACCTATTTTGGGGTAAGAACAACCTCTATCCACAATACCTATTGGGACTCTATCAGAAGTCCCCTATTCACGCCGTTGCTGCTGACTCAACAGTTACCATGTCTTTTGGAGATGGAGTCGAAATTGAGGGGTTAGGTAATGTCCTCGTAAATAAAAGAGAAACAATCTCAGGTCTATATCATAAGATACTATATGACTTCTATCTTTTCGGTGGTTATGCTGTCGAGGTTATATGGTCAAAAGATAGAAGTTCAATTGCATCGATTTACCATGTCCCATTTCAAAAAGTAAGAACAGGTTTACCTGAAATGGATAAGACAGAACCTGATACTTACTTCTATTGCGATGACTGGAATGACACAAGAAAGAACCCAATCATTGTGTATGGTGATTTAGACCCTGACAATACATCACAAAGACAGATGGTATATTACAAGAGATATGTTCCAACAGAAAACTCAACATACCCTGTTGTACCTTATCAATCAGGAATTCCTGCAATTGTCTTGGAAGGTCAAATCTTTGAATGGCACAAATCAGCCTTGAACTCAAATCTAACTCCAAATCTATTCGTTCAACTCTATGGTAATCCAACAGAGTCAGAAAGAGAAAGAGTTAAGAAAGAACTTATGGATGTGTATTCAGGTAAAGATGGTCAGAAACTTATGTTAGGTTTTGCATCAAGTCCTGAAGAAGCCGCACAGATTACTCCAATACAATCAACAGTTGGTGATGGATATTATGTGGATGTATTGAGTTATGCTTCACAATCCGTCCTCACATCATGGCAAATCTCCTCACCTCTGTTATTGGGTATCCACTCATTCAGTTCAAACCCATTCTCACAGAATGCTGACGAACTACAAGTAGCAACTGAACATTGGTTAAACTATATCATCAAACCCAAACTCATGGGATTGAATGAATCGTTGAATATAGTTCTATCAATGAAATACAATCAACCTGTTGAGATTATAAATAAATTCACAAATTACTGGTCATAATGGTATTCTTGGTAACAGAATCGTATGTCTTGGATAAGACAAACATGGATAGAAACTTACTATCTCACAACTTGAAAGCATCAATGATATTGGCACAAAAGGTCAATGTTACAGAAATCTTGGGTGATAAACTCTTGGATAAGATTTATAGTGATATTAACTCAAGTAGTTTGACTGGTAACTACAAGACATTGGTTGATGATTATCTTGTTGATGTTGTGACTTATTGGACATTGTATTATGCTACGACCAACCTATTGTCAAAAATCTCCAATAGAGGACTTCAACAGGAATTTAGTGAGAACTCCTCACAAGCAGATATAACTGTTTATAGAACTCTTAAGAGTGAGTTTCAGAACCTTGCAGAATACTTCTCTCAGAGATGTAATAAATGGGTTTTTAAAAACAGAGGATTATTTCCCGAATACGAGATTTGTTCTTCTGATGGTGAACAACCGGCAAATCCAAACAATAAGTTCTACGGAGGGTTGGTTATATGATTTTACCTGAAAGAAGAAGAAACGACTCAAGAGCGGGTTATGTTCAAAAATGTCTCAATACAAGAGAGATGAGAGAACTACCACTGGCTTATCAATACAAAAGACAACTGTGTCAAGAGTCAGAGGAACTACAGAGAAAGTTATTATAACAAGTTAACACCATACTTTTCAAACATCTTTTCTTTGAATTGTTCGTGTATATCTTCTTTCAAGTCATACCCCAAGTTCTTAAAAAAGTTATCGACAGGTTCTTTAGTATAATCAGGTGCAGATTTTGGTTTCATATATCTTGCCTCATTCTCCTTTTTCATACACTTCTTACACCATGAAGATATACCATGTTTAGATTGTCTATTAAGATAGTATTCTTCCATTGATTTCCAATCATCACATTTATTGCATTTGAAATGTAGTAGGTCATTAATAATCTTACTCTCTCTTATAGGCATACTACAAACCTAAAGGTTATTTCTTTGATTTAAAGTCCTCTTCCCAACCTGAATCATTTAATTGTTTGTTGGTTATCTCACCTGTCCATCTATACAAAGACAATCTTTTGTTTTGCATATAGGTCTTCTGTTGTTCATAGAATTCTTCGTATAGGTCTTTTGTCTTGCTCATTGTTAATACATTTTTGAAATTCGTTCATCGATACCATAATCTAATAATACGGTATTACCATTATACATTCCCCAATTCTCAATGTTGTGTAGGTCACAATTATCTATATTGAGTTGAGGTATTAGTTTTTTTACTTCTTCGATTGGTGGTCTATGACAAATCATATCACACTTGACTTGACATACAATACCAAATCTCTCCCATATAAGTGGTGCAAGTTTGTTTGTATCTTTATATTCATTCCACACCACACCTTCATTCTTTCCTTGCAAATAACCCCTATAATCGACAGGTATCTTATATACTCTGTCTTTCAGTATGATTACAGTTCGTGTCGATGCTTTAATTATCATATGTTATAGTTTCCGTTTGTTAATTCTTTTGGGTTATCGTTGAAGAATCGGTCAAGTACATTGTTCAAGTCTTCTTGTGTTGTAACAACATACCATTCCGATTTTGAGGGGTTGTCCTTGTTATATACCGTACCAATCATACCTTGATGTATCTTGATAAACTCAAGGTCGTAATTGACCCCTCTAAACACTTTCTTATCGTTGTTCTTAAACCAGTCTTTACTTAGTGGTGTCATAGGTCAAAGATAGGGAATTAGATTGGTTCTCACAAATTATTTAACAGATTTTTTCTTACAACAACCGAAACGCTTACCATACTTACGATTGTATGTATCAACGAGTTCGTTGAATTCATTTACAATCATTTCAAGAGTATAACCAAATCGTTCAGTCCAACGAGAGATTACCACTTCGTTTCCGTTCTCAAAGTGATTGATTACAGAACTCATTTCACTCATTTCCATTTCAAGTTGTTTTTTGTAAGTCATAGTATTTGTGTTTGTTATTGTTCCACAAATATACGGCAGAGTTTTCGTTCTCACAAGAAAAACCCCCACTATATTTCAAGTGGGGGCAAAAAAGTATAAACTTTATGATGATACTAGACTCTCATCATGGAGGTATATATAAATATTATTCAGGTTTGTTATCTTGCCTAAAGTAATCTCTTATCTTCTTGTTGAGTTGTTCATCACCACTCTTGTTGTATACAATCTTGATGATTGTGTAAACTATTGATGCTATCAATAATACAATCTTTAGGAGTGACTCAATCTCAGCAAATGACAATGTCATGACACTAAAGTTAATCCACATAACTTTGTCCAATATAAAATCTTTCATAACGATAAATATAATCACACAAGGACTACACCATACTTCTTCTCAACTCTGTCTATGAATTGTTGATGTATGTCTTCTTTTACATCAAAACCCAATGATTCCAATGCAAGATAACCTTGTTCTGTTTCCCAATCAAGAAGTATGGGTTGTCTATTACAAGATGATTTCCTACATTCCTTGCAATTGTATGCGAGGTTGAATGGAGGTTTTGAGTTGTCAGAATGGAAGTTGTCAGAGGTTTTGAACTCTTGACATAATGAACATCTGTATGTCCATTCACCTTCACCACTCATTACTCTTCTGTTGTTCCTTCTCTTACTCATTCTCTTTATACATAAATACTTCCATATCTCCATACTCCAATTTATCTAACCCATAATTTACCATAAGGTCATGAATCATTTTAAGGGGGTTTTTAGAGACTTTCTCTTTCTTTATATGTGTAGATATAGATTCCACATCAAACCATCTCCTTGAATGTCTTATGTGGTTTATATGTGGTCTTGATATGTCGAAGACTCTACCAATCTCACCATCTGTTAAATCTGTTGTTTCACAGAGTGTTTTAATTCTTTCTGCGGTGTTATAGTTTAGTTTTGATGCACCTATTTTTGTTTTTTGGGTCATTGTGTATTTTTTTTATATTTCATTTATGTAGCAGCCACTACAATTATAAATATAGGAAATAAAGTTTTTTTTGTAAAGTTGACAAAAAAAACAATTCATCATATATTTATTGTTATAAACATTTAAATCAAAAACTATGAAGATAGAAACAAAACCAGTTCATGTTCGAATTGAAACAAAAGAAAGACTAAAAGAATTTTGTAATCGCAAAGGTTATAAATTGGGATTCACTATGGATAAAATCATAAATGAATATTTAGAAAAGGTAGACAAATGAGTGATGACATTACAGGATTTATATTCCATAAAAGTTATTGGGATGCTATTAGTAATCTACCCGATGAGTTAAGTAGATGTAAAGTTATAGATGCAATCTGTAATTATGTCTTCTCTGATGTTGAACCTGATTTAAGCGGTATCGAAAAATCAATTTGGATTTTAATTAAACCAACATTGGATTCAAGTACAAAGAGATATAAGGCGTCAGTTGAGAATGGTAAAAAAGGTGGTCGACCAAGAGGTAAAAAAACCCAACAGAAACCTAACAATAACCTAACTGAAACCCAAGATAAAACTCAGGTTAAACCTAATCAAAACCTTTATAAGGATAAGGATAAGGATATAGATAAGGATATAGATAAAGATACAGATAAAGACAATGTCTTGTCACGACTATTTGAGATTTTTAAATCACCTGACTTTGCAAAAAACAAGATAGTGAAAGAATGGATAGTGTTGGATGAGTTCCAAAAGAAATATGCTTTGGAGAAAGCAGAAAAATATATCTTATGGGATAAGAGTAGAGGAAACGAATCAACCAATCTGATGTACTATCTCAAAGATAGAAAGTGGGAATGGGATTTGACAATACAGAAAAAAAATCATAAAATACCAAATGACCAATTACCAGATAGTCAAAAAATTTGGGTAGTGTAAAAAGAAAAAAGATGAAAAAGAAAATAGACGAATACGGAAACCCTTACATCTTCTCAACGGATAAGGGAATTGAGATGACTTGTATATCAATCATAAATTGTTTGAAAGATATTGAGACTAAACCAACATCTGATATTGCAAAATATCATTTAGCGGCAGAATACTATTTGGAGAATGCGCCTGATGACGCAATGATATTCAAGAGAAAACCTGATTTATCAAATGGAGATGATGCATCAGATGTAATGACTTGGATTAAACTATGTGTTAAAAAAATTGTAGATACGATTGGAATAAAAGAAACACACCTGAATGTAACACTCAAAGAAGGAAGGGAAAATAAGAACGGTGTAGGTTACAAAATAGGTTCAGATGGATGTATATACTCTCACAACATTTTATTACCTTATAGGTACCTTAAAACGAGCACAGAGGACTTTGAAAGAATACTTGACGACAATGACCTGTCATTTGACGAATTGACTTGTCAAAGACACTACAGAATCATAAGTGATATTAGAACTTGGATGTTCAAAGCAAAAAAGACATACCCATCAATAGAGTATGTCAGAGAAGAAAATCCATACAACAATTCTAAAACTGAAGAAACAGAATTCAAATTCACAAGACCGGTGGTGTCAAAGAAAATAAAAAGAATGTCAAACACAATCGATGTATTCCATATAATTGACTAAATCACCAAAGTAATTTATATTTATATATAAGTCAGAACGCTGACTCACAAATGACAAATCTGTTTTAGTTTATAGTTATTTTATTATTTTAACAACCACATCAAGTCTGCCAACAAGATGTGAAGTTTATTAGGAGGGGGGTAGGAAGTCATTTGTTCTATTGTGTAATCCAGTTCTATTTTTAGTTTGTATTCTACCCCCCAATTCCTATTCACTCAAATACAAATTATTTATAGTTATGATACCAGACGCATTACTCAAAGAATATTTCAACCTCACAAACGAAAGGAGAGATGAGATAATGGATGTTGTAGTTAAACAACTCATAAGTGCATATGATTTATTAAAAGAGACAACAGGTGAAGAGAATGCAAAGTTATCAGTTATGCACACACTCCATAAAGAATTAGAAAAGTCGATAGATGAAGAGAACTACGAATTCTCAGAAATCATAAACATATTGTTAACACACATGAAAGATGCCCTTGATTGAAAGAAAACCAACAGAACAAAGAACTCAATTCATCCAAAGATGTATGTCAGATAATAAAATGATTGCAGAGTTCCCTGATAATCGTCAAAGATATGCGGTGTGTATATCACAAGCAAAGAAGTAACATGGGATGCAATTGCAAAAACAATATGGTAAAAAGAGCCCGAGTAATTCTACATAACAGAAAATGGGAATCACTCAACGATGTGGAAAAAGGACAAATCGAAGGTCTATATCACAAACAACATCAGACCTACGGAACAGAGGAGGAAATAATAAATTGGTTAAATAAAAAATAACATGAGTACAGAACAAATTAAATCATTGGTCAGACACCTCTTAACAGCAATAGGTGTTTTCTTAACTATGTTCGGCATAGATAAACTTATACCGGTAGTAGAATACCTACAAGGGAACTTGGACGGACTATTTGCAGCAATAACCACATTGGTTGGTATTGTAATGACTATTCTCGGTTTCTTCAAAGATAAAGAGAGATGGGTAAAAGAGGAAGACCAAAAATAATAGTAGAAGATTTAGTAGAGAAAGGTATATGGCCTGAAGACTGGAAAGAGGTAATCTATGAGATGGGTAGAGAAGGAAAACAACACACCCACATCATGGAGAAATTCAACTTATCGAGAGAGACATTCTATAAACTAATCAAAAGAGATGTGAATTTTTCTGACGCCGTCAAGAAGGCAGAGGTATATGCTCAGAATTATTGGGTTGGTTTTATGAGAGAATCATTCATAAAAGGGGATTCCAAATCAATCAATTCCAACCTATGGTCACTGGTTATGAGAAACAGATTCAAAGACGATTGGTCAGACCGAAAAGAGATGGATGTAACAACACAAGGAGATAAGATAAACGACAATACCATAGATGTTAAGATAATCACCCCTGATGGAGATAAAGACGACTGAGATATATCAGATACTTGAAAACAATAGAGACAAAAGACTATTGTTGTTTCAAGGTTCTGCTCGTTCAGGGAAGACATGGAACATCTTAATATGGTTGGTTATACATCTACTTCAGAACCCAAACAAAACTCTCTCTATCGTAAGGAAAACACTACCAGCATTGAAGGGGTCAGTATTGAGAGACCTTAAGGAAATACTTGAGGAACTAAATCAATACGACCCCCAAAGGTGGAAGAAACAAGATGGATACTATGAGTTCCCCAATGGTTCGGTTATAGAATGGTTTTCCACAGACGAAGAACAAAAACTTAGAGGCCGAAAGCGCGAGATACTCTTTATCAACGAAGGTAACGAACTTACAAGAGATGATTATGTCCAACTGGCAATCAGAACCACAGGTCAGATTGTAATGGACTACAACCCAAGTGATATTGAGTCATACATCTATGACCTTATCGAAACAGAAGACAATTGTCTATTCCATAAATCGACATACAAAGACAATCCCTTCCTTACAGAAGAAATCATCAAAGAGATTGAATCACTTAAAGACAAAGACAAAAACTTATGGAGGGTATTCGGTTTAGGAGAAAGGGGAGTATCCACAACCAATGTATTCAATACATTCCACATCACCGATGAATTCCCCTTAGATGGTGGTAAAGTTATTAGAGCATTAGACTTCGGTTATCAAGACCCCACAGCACTTGTCGAATGTCGTGTCATTGACGACAAATTATACATAAAGGAATTACTTTATTTAAGGGGTCTTACAGCGGATGATTTGGTCTACAAGATACAAACCCTTAACATAGACCTTACAGACGATTTATGGTGTGATTCTGCTCGTCCTGAAATGATAGAAGACCTAAAGAGAAAGGGGGTAAATGCAAAACCTGTAAAGAAACATACCATCTTACATGGAATTGACTTAATCAAAAGACACAAAGTATACATTCACGAAGAATCGACTAATATTGTGGATGAGTTCAATTCCTATAAATGGAAGACGAACAAAGATGGTAAAACACTCGATGTTCCCATAGACGATAACAACCACTCCATTGACGCAATCAGATATTGTTTGGAGATGTTCAATAAACCAAAAACAACATACCACTTCTTATGATTTATAATGAAAATTGTTTGGATACGATGAGAAGGTTGGAGGACAATACAATAGACCTTGTATTGACTTCACCCCCTTATGATAATATGAGAAAGTATGGTGGAGGTAAGAATTATCATCAAAGGTTAAAAGACACAGGTTATTCATTTGAGTTTGAAGAAATAGCAAAAGAACTAACAAGGACACTAAAAGAAGGGGGAGTAATAATGTGGAATGTTCAAGACCAAACAATCAAAGGTTCAAGGACTGGTAATAGTATGAGACAAGCATTATACTTTATGGAAGAGTGTGGACTATTTTTACACGACCATCTTATTTGGTATAAGACAGGAACACCATTTCCGTCAATATACCGATACAGGAATGTATGGGAGAATATGTTTATATTCAGTAAAGGTAAACCAAATACATTCAACCCCATACTCAAAAAGAATAAGACAGGGGGAGCAAAAAGATTTAGTAGAAGAGAAAGAAACCATAATGGTGAGTTTGAAAGGGTAAACAGAACTATACAAGTAAAAGAGTATGGTATAGATGATAATGTATGGTATATATCTAATCAGTTCAAAAAGACAGACCAAAGAAGAATAGAGAGTCATCCAGCAATCATGCCAGAGGAAATTGCAATAAGACACATCAAGAGTTGGACTAATGAAGGTGATTTGGTATATGACCCGTTCAATGGTTCGGGGACAACAACCAAAATTGCAAAACAACTAAACAGAGAATATTTGGGTAGTGAACTAAACAAAGATTACTATGAAGCAAGTTTAAAACTTATGAACAATATACAAATGAAATTAATATGAAAATTGTATTAGATGAAAACGAATATGAGTTGGGTGAACTAACTCTAAACCAATGGAACAAGGTTAAAGAAATCAATATGTCAGAACAGAACCTTACTGACCCTGAGTTTATATCGTTGATGACAAACATACCCCTACAGGAAATAAAACAAGCCACGATACCTCAAATAGGTTTTGTTGCAAAGGTATTGGAGTCATGGTTTAGCAATACCACACAACAGAAACCCCTTAGACAACTTGTCGAATACAAAGGTGAGATGTTGGGACTTACACAACCATCACAAATGTCATGGGGTGAATGGACAGACCTTGAGGTTCTATTCTCACAAGAACAGAAGAACCTAAAACATATATGTGCAATTCTGTATAGACCTTGTAACACATTCTCTGTAGAAACCTTAGATAGAACCATCGTCAAATACGACTATGAAGAGTGTTTAGAAAGAAGTAAAGATATGGGGGACTTCCCAATGTCAGTGATATATTCATCTGTTTTTTTTTTCATAAATTACGCGAAGACACTTACAAACAAGCAGAAGGACTCTATGGAAGTCAAGAAGAAGAAGATGAGGGAGTTGCTCCGCCAGACGAAAGGTCACACGAAGAAAAACTAAAAGACCTAACTGACTTTTACTACAACACCTATATGATTCTATCTAAAGAAGACCCCCTAAAGATAGATGATGTATTAAACCTTTCTCTTCAGGAAGCCCTCACCTATTTATTGTATAAGATTAATAAATGGAAGCGAGAAAAAGAGGAAATGGAAAAGGCTCGCAAAAAAACCCGTAGATAATGAATAATTTCAAATCCATCATAGATAGTTTTTCAGGTTTCTCTGAACAACACCCCGTAATCAAAACATTTACATTTGGTCAAATGTCTGATGTGGGTCAAGATGAGGAATTGTTGGACTTTCCTCTAATGCACATTGTCCCCTTACCTTCAACGATAAATGACACATACACAGACTTCAACTTCAATGTTATATTCGCATCTATGTTGGATGACATTCAAGATAACAACATTGACATTGTCGAGACATGTCACCTTATACTTCAGGACTTCATAGAGTACTATATAAACCAACGAAAAGACTTTGACTTCTTCTTGGTCACACCCGTTACATTCAGTCCATTCTTGGACAGATTTTCAATCTATGTTGCAGGTGTCGAAGCACAGATTACCTTAAGGGTTGAAGGAACATATTGTTTATAATGGAAGAGTTACTACAAGAATTAGCAAACTTTACTGAAGGTTGGATTAAAGACCAACTAAGAAACAGAAAGTTTGAAAGACCCAATAAGATAGGGGGTATCATCAACCCCTCACCAAGACGATTACAAGGAACAGGTCAATTAGAACAATCTGTGGAAGTAAGAGTCGACGATGGTGATATTCTTGTATTAATGGACTTCTATGGTGCAGACATTCTATTTGGTGAAGGTAGAAGAGCCGGAGCAAAACAACCCCCCTCAAATAAGATTAGGAGTTGGGCACAGATTGCAATACCAGGTTTTGTTAACTTAAGTGAGTCAAAACAAAAAGGTATCGCATTTGTCATAGCCAGAAACATTGGACAGAGAGGTATAGGTGCATTGAACCTATTTAACTTATATGATGAGGAAGTTTTTGACGAGTTCCAAACAATAATAAACGAATTACTTGAACGAGATGATTTTAAAGGGTTAGGTCTAAACATAGACGACCTGTTAGATAAAATCGTATTGTTGAGTAAAGACAATTTTGAATTGACAGTAGAATGAGTATTAGTTCATTAAATATACCGAATAAGTATTCACCAGCATATGGTAATATTGTATTCCAAGTTCAATCGTCAAACCAATCTACTAAGTATAAGTTCAGATATGTATTTGATGTTTTTATCAATGATGTAAAGATTGCAAGATTAAAGGTGACCCCACAGAATCAGAGTTGGGGACAAGTAGATATTGCAAGGGTATTACAAAATTATGTTAAATCATCACCCGTCAATCAAGGGTCAACAAATCAAAACGAACCTATATCAAAAGCAAATTGGGGATGGTTAGATGAAGATTGGTTACAATATGAAGTATATATCGGTGAAGAATATGCAAACGCTCCTACAGAAGAACCAATACTATATAATGGATTGGGGACACAAGGAGACCCCGAATACCAACCAACCGAATATAGATATGTGTTTAACGGAATCAAAGAATGGAACGATGGAAAGAACTATAACCTTTCCCCATTCTATCTAAACACCACAGACCTACCAGGTCAATATGATTATAATGCTGATGACCATAGGTTCTTAACCAATGCACCGAGAATACAATATGTAAGAGAAGGTGACTATCAGACCTTATCAGCACTTAACTTCAACAATGTGGAGGACTATTCCACATCTGACCCAATCTATGCTGCTGTGTTTGAGTTCTTCGACGAAGGTAATAACTTATTGACAACAGGTATCACACATAACCTCATCGTAAATGGGGGATGGAGATATGACTGTTCAGGTAATACTGATGCACAAGTTGTATATACTGACTTCTATAAGAAATACATTTCATATGTAGGAGTCGGTCAACCTAACCTTGTGGATATGGGTATCGGTGTTCCCCCAACAGCAAAATATTGGAGGGTGAGTTTACATAAGTCAAATAATACTGCAGTACCTCCGACACCGACACCAAGTACAAGTGTTCAACCCACCCCCACACCGAGTCCGACAAGTTTACCTGACCCAACGGTACCAGTACCTGCGTCAGTTACTCCCACACCGAGTATCACTCCGACACCAAGTAATACCCCACCATATGATTGTGTTGTTGGATGTGCAAGATATTGTATCTACAACTATAGTAAGACACAATCACTCAACATCACTTATGTGGAATGTGAGACAGGTCTATCAAGAAGTTATAGTGTAGGAACAGAAAGTTCAGTCTGTTTCTGTACTTGTGGTCAACCACAAAGAGTCGGAGGTTCTACGAACTACGCAATCATAAACGAAGGAGCATGTAGATAAGAAAATGGCAACACCAAATTATACAAGATTTATAGCACTAAACAGATGTACAGGAAAATCATCGACCTTTCAAAACAACTATGGTTTTGGATTTGGGTCAGTTGGTGAGTTCTTCTGTTTTAATTTCGAGGTTTATGAAATAACTTCATTAGGAGGTGCTGGTACGACACAAGTAGATATTGCAACATTCTATGCAACATATGCATTGGCATATGCTGTATGTCCTTGTGTGTTAGAACCAGGCCTTGAAGAAGATTGTCAGACCACATCAAGAATATCAGAATACTTCTATTTCTATTTGGACGATAATTGTTCTGTTGGTGACCAACAAGTTATGTTCCTCAATCAATATGGGGCTTACGATTATTATAACTTCCGAGCAAGAGAAGATGTGGGTTATGATGTAAACAAACAAGAGTTTAAACAATCACCCCCCTTATATCAAGACGGATGGACTGAGTTAACATACTATGGTTGGAATTCAGAAACAAAGGTATGGGACAATACGCAATCTAAAACAGGAATCTTACATACAGGGTATATCCCAAAGTCAGATGCTGATTGGTTGACAGAAGAGTTATTAAGAAGTCCAAGAGTATATCTTGTCGATAGTGAAGGTGACCTATACCCGATTATATTAACGAACTCAGAAGTCATAAAACCAAACTTACAGATACCTGGTCAGGTTGATGTTGTAATTGAATATAAAGGGGGTTATCCCGAAGTAAGACAGAATAACTAATGGTTCAATTATTAGTAAGAGAAAGAACACCCATAAGGTTAGGTGAATCAGGAAATGATTGGGTCAATTTAGACCTTGACAAGAATATTGCAATATCATTAAATCGTTCCATAGAAGAGATTGAAGATATTACACAACGAAGAGCAGGGTTCTCAAAGACATTCACATTACCTGGTACAGATGTAAACGAAGCATTCTTCAAAAATGCATTCGATGTTAATGTCACAGATTTCAACTCATCACTCCTTGTCGATTGTGTTATTCAATCAGGGGGTGGTGATATATTCAATGGTACGATGAGGTTGAATAAGATTCAGGTTACCCCCAATGGTGTGTTCTATGAGGTTTATATCTTGGAGGAGGTTAGTTCGTTATCCACATCATTACAATCATTCAGTCTATGTGATTTGGATTATACTGATGTTGACCATGAGGTTGACTATGACAATATTGTATCTACATGGGATTTCTCAGGTGGTTCATATACTAACTATTCAGGTATTGTAGGTAGAGTATTATATCCATTATGTAATACAGGTTATGACACTGAAATCGGTTTTGGTAGATGGGACTTCGGTACATCAGGACTTACCAACTCAGGGACACCCCTTACCGTAGGTCAATTCAAGCCATGGTTCAATGTAAAGTATTTGTTGGATAAGGTATTCAGTGATGCTGGTTTTACATATAACTCAGAGTTCTTCGAATCAGACTACTTCAAGAGTTTATTTGTATTGGGTGGGTCAAACAATACCTCATCAACTGCAACGATAGGTGATAGACCTGAAAACCAAAACTTCTTTAGAGTTTCTTATGAGGGGACACCATATATCTACCCTCCACCTGATGTAATCAATGCATATGAATATATTGTATATAACACAATAGAGTATGACTATCTACAACAATATACTGTTAGTGGTTTCCCTGATACCGGTGCAGGAACAGGACAAAACCATTACTTAGTTCCTTTGGATGGTACATATCAATTCAGACTACAACAAACGATGTATTTGAGTGGTGTGGTATATGCTCCCACATATATCAATATTGTATTAAGAGACATTGACTCAGGTACAATAATTGACGACATACAGAATGTTGTTATACCAGCAGGTTCACCAAATACATATGACTTTCTATTGAGTGGTTCACTGACAAAAGGTCAGAGAGTTGCAATACAATTCAATAGGGTAACAACAGCCGGTGACCCCTATAACAATATAGGGTTTAACCAAGAGGGTTCATTCTATGAATCATTTGTTTCACCAAGTATCATTTCAACATTGGGTGATATAAAAGTTTCTGATAACTTGATGTGTATGACAGGTCTTGATTTCTTTAGAAATATTGTGACCTTGTTTAACCTTACAACTATTGTCGATGGACAAAACAATTTCCTTATTGAACCATTTGTCAATTATTTAAGTACAAGTTCAGGGACAACATTAGATTGGTCGAACAAATTAGACCATTCACAGAGTTATGAGATAGAGCCATTGGACTATAGTCTCAACCAACAACTGAATTTTAAATATACTTTAGGTAGTGATTTTCTATCACAAAGATATTATGAGAACTATGACAAAATATTTGGTGAGTTGACATATGAGAAACAATCACAATTACTTACTGGTGAATTAGATGTTGCTGTGACATTTGAATCTATGCCTTGTCAATCTGTTGGTGACTCAGGGACTACTATGGTTGTCCCCTCATTATTTAAGAGAGAACCTGAAGCAGAGATACAAGACCAACCCGTTTCTAATGGTATGAAAATCGGTTTCTATTGTGGACAAGTACCTTTCTATACCGCATCTACCGATACTTCACTGGCGACCTATTATATTCAGTCAGGGGGTACAGATAGTATATCACATAACTACTACCCCGCAATCAATCACTTGTCATTGTTGACAAATGACACAACTGATGAGTTCTCTGATTTAAACTTCCAACCAACATGGGATTTCTTTAAGTCAAAAGCAGATTTTGAGATATATACATCAAACAATGTGTATAGACAATTCTATAAACAATATTTGGATATATTGTATTCAGACGATGCAAGACTCTTTACGGGAACATTTAAGTTGACACCTGAAGATATGTCCACAATAAACTTTAATGACACTGTATACTTCTTAAATGCAGCATGGAGGTTATATGAGATGAGTGATGCAGATATTACTAATGAGAATATGGTATCATGTACATTCATCAAAGAACCTTATGAATTGGGTGAGATAGATTTGGTTGCACCTGATTATACAAAACAAAACACACCACGACCCCCCACACCGACACCGACTCCACCCGCATGTATATCACATGAATGTTATACTTCACTTAACCAATCATCAGTTTGTGATGGTGAAGCAACGATAAACACATTACACTCAAATTGTTCTACAATAACTGCAGGTTGTCAGGTATATTCTGATAGTAGTTGTTCTGTTCCATTGAGTGCTGGTAGATTCTTATTACCAACAGACCAATACCCCTCAATCAATGTCTATGTGGTCATCGATAGTAATGGTACTGTTGCAACAAGTAAGTGTTCTTAAACAAAAAAACTATTTATCCATATGGCAAAGACATTAGCAATAAAAGTTCAGTTTGAATCCACAGGTGAAGAAAAAGTCATCAAGAATATCGATGAACTTGAAAAAGCAATTGAAGATTTATCGGAAGAGATAAAAACCTTAGACTTCGGTTCTGAAGAGTATGACAAAGCCGCAGGTAACCTTGCAAAACTCAAAGCAGGACTCAGAGATGTGGATAAAGAAATAGAGGGGTTGGATACCGAACAAAGGTTATCCGCTCTTGCTGGTGCAACAGAACTTGTTGCAGGTTCATTCCTCATTGCATCATCAGCCGCAAGAACCTTCGGAGCCAGTGCAGAAAGTATTGAAGAGGTAGAAAAGTTGGAAGCACAAGCACTTGAAGCAGTAAACATCGCATTGGGTGTTAGAGCGGTTGCTGAAGGTTTGGTTCAAGCACAACAACTTAAGAGACTCGCAGCAGATGTTGCAACTAATGTTCAAACAAAAATTGCAACAGGTCTACAAGCCGCATACACCGCAGTAGTAGGAACATCAACAGGTGCACTCAAAGCATTTAGACTTGCATTAGCATCGACAGGTATTGGACTTATTGTTGTTGCTTTAGGTGCTCTAATAGCAAATTGGGATAAGTTAACAAAATCTATTGGTGGTGCAAGTGATGCACAAGACGCATTCAATGACATTAACGAAGAAGCACAGAAGAGTATCGCTAAGACAAGTGTTGAACTTGACTTCTATGCTGGTATTGTAAACGATGTTAGTAAGAGTGAAGAAGAGAGGGTTCAAGCACTTGAAAAACTCAATGAATTGGGGGTTATAACAGAAGATATAACATTAGACCAAGCAGATGCATTGGAGACCCTAAATGAAAGGTTAGAACTTGCAAGAGAGAACATCTTACTTAAGGCTCAGGCTGAAGCCGCAGCATCACTATTGTCACAAGCATTTGAGGCACAGATTGAAGCACAAAACTCAAGTTTGGAAGACAACCTCACCTTCTTTGACCAACTCATTAACTCATTCACATCATTCGGTAATTCATATGTGTTCTTACAACAAAATGCAACAGACGCATTGGAGAACCAACAAGAAGCGATAGAGACCACTGGTAAGGAAGTAACCAAGTTCCAAGAGATATACTTGTCTATACTTGAGAAGTTAAATGCAAGTGAAGCAAAACTCTCTAAGACAAGGGAAGAATCAGATAAGAAGACAAAGACACGAAATAAACAAAAAGAAGAAAGAAACAAGTTAGATGAAGATTATACAAAGATTCTTAACGACATTGCTCGAAGTACAGAAAAAGCAAGAAAAGAAATTGAACTCCTTGCAGTTGCAGAAAGAGACGAAGTTGCGGTTATTGAAGGAGCAAATAAAATCCTTGAAAAACAGAATGAACTCCTTGAAGAAAGATTAGGGATATTGGGTACAACACAAGGTGAGACAGAAGACTTTGCTGACTCATTGGATAGGTTGTTAAGACCCGACCAAGTCCCCGATAGTATTATTGAACTTCGAGATATATTCAACGATTTATTAGAAACCATCAATGAAGAAGGTGGTATGATAAGTGGTGCAGTAGTTGACGATGGTGTGACAACTATTATTGCTGAAGCCAATACTGAGGCTGAGAAATTAGCATTACTATTGGAAAAGTTAGACCAAGTTGACCCCTCACTATTAGATGAAGAACAAAGACAGATTCTGATTGACTTCTATGACAACCAAGTTCGTATAGACGACCTACAAAAAGATTTCAACAAGAAGTTGGATGAAGAGATTGTCAAACTATCTGAAGCACAAGGTATATTGACAGAACAACTTGCAAATGAAGAAATCACATTTGAGGTTTACACAGAACAACTCAAGGAACTACAAAAACAACTTGACCTAAGAAACGACTTATACTCAAGAGAGGTAGATTTCAACCTACTACTCAAAGATATATTAAGGATACAAGATACTGCTGTTGATAGGGGACTCTCAACGATAGCACAACAAGAAGAAATCAATAACCTTGTTGCAAACCGATTGTTTGGTGTGGAGAGTGTAAACGACCTTCAAGAAGACCAACTTGCACTTGTTGAACAAACGACAACAGCATTGTTAGACCAAACCAAAGTTTATGACCAAGTTAAGACTGTAAACGAACAGTTGTTGGCATTGAATGTCAAAATCAATGAGAATCTTACAGAACAAAACCAAAAGTTATCTGAGGCTCAGTTTGAACAACTACAAGAGTTTGTTAAAGCAAACAAAGATAAGATAGGTGAGATTAAGAAGTTCTTTGAAACAGCAACAGAAGAGAACTCAAACCTTACACAAGAACAGATTGAAAATATCAACACACTTATCGATGGTATTGAAACAGAGAACTTGGCTGGTAAAATCAATGAACTTGCATCAAAAATTGTGGGTATCTTCAATGACATTACAGGTCAGATACAAGGTATCATATCAGATTCCATTTCATTACAATTAGAATCCCTCGATTACTACACAGAACAAGCATTGGCTCAAGTGGGTGATGAAACAGAGAAACAAAGAGCGATACAAGAAGAGATTAGAGCAAAAGCAGAGAAAGACAGGTTTGAACTCAATAAGAAAGCGAGACTTACAGACCTACAATTCTCACTTGCATCGACAATAGCAAATGGTGCACAAGCAGCCATCAATGCAATTGCAACTGTACCCGCACCAGGTGGTCAGATATTAGCAGGTATATATGGTATTCTTACAGGTGCTCAACTTGCAATTATTAACGACCAAATAGGGTTCGTTAAATCAACTCAATTCCAAGCAAGAAGGGGTGGACTCATTATGGGTGATTCACACGAATATGGAGGTGTTATTGCAAGAAATGGACTTGAATTAGAAGGAGGTGAGGCTATTATTAACAGGAATGCCGTATCTCAGTTTGGTGACCTATTGTCACAGATTAATTTATCTACAGGTGGTAGAGCATTGTCAGGTAATGACTCAGACATTGCACAAGAGATAAGACAACAGAACCAACGACCCATTAAAACATATGTATTGTATGATGACATACAGAACACAAACAAAATAAACTCCAAGTTGGAACAAATCAGTAGATTATGAGCGATTTTAAAATCATAGAATTATATATAACAGAAGAAGATGATGGAAGTGGAGTTGAGGCTTTATCCCTTGTGGAAAACCCCGCACATCACTACCATTGGGAAATATTTGACGACCAATCACAATGTGGTGAAGAATGTCAATTAACACAACACTTCTCAGATAAGGGTGAAGAACTAAACTACTTCTTTTCAAATACCGAAGGGTTCAAAGTAGAAGACCTTACAGAAGAGGAGTTCTACACAATTAACTCAAATCCAAAAGCAATCGATACAGGTGATGGATTGAATGGTGAGGTGGTTAGATACTACTACGCTGTAGATGTTGGATTGGGGGCT
>Ga0213866_10000599_pt1 | contig 28307 bp, 30 predicted proteins | sample PICome_11_FD_160079 | JGI IMG/M metagenome (GOLD analysis project Ga0213866, IMG submission 160079) | Coastal seawater microbial communities near Pivers Island, North Carolina, United States - PICO284 | ecosystem: Environmental > Aquatic > Marine > Coastal | place: USA: North Carolina... | reverse complement strand
AACCAGCTATTAAGCACAAATATTTTAATGGATATCCTCCTAAAAAAGATAACATCATAATCATTACAAAAATCAATGCAGTTGTAGAAAAATTAGCCGGTAAGATTAAAAGTAAAACTGATAGTACTGGTATCCAAAGAGGCAAAATTGAACTTTTAAATGAAACCTCCTCAAAATTGTTTTTTGATAAATATCTGGCTACAAATACCATTAAAACCAAACTTGCAAGTGTTGAAGGCTGAAAAGTAAACCCAACAACTGGAACATTAATCCATCGACTGGCATTAGCGCCATCAATTGTTGTTCCTTGCAATAATGTAACAATCAATAAAATAACTACTACAGGATACATAATCATGACTAAGCCCTTGAAATAAGTATAGGGGATTTTATGGACTCCATAAATTATGGAAAAACCTAAAAAAAGGTGAACAAAATGTTTAATAAAATAACTAAATGTCCTTCCTTCTCCAACAGAGTAGGCAAGATTACTTGCTGCACTATATACAGGTAAAAAAGAGAATATCGCAAGAAGAGCAACTATAGCCCAAATCATACGATCCCCTTTAATATTTGTAATACTTATACTCATTTTATAATTTTCTAACTGAGGCTTTAAATTGTTGACCTCTATCTTCATAATTTTCAAATAAATCAAAACTCGAACAAGCAGGAGATAGCAAAACATTATCTCCTGCTTCAGCAATTTTATATGCGATTTTGACAGCTTCAGACATAAATTGTGTTTCAACAATTGTATCTACCATGGATTGGAAATTTTTAAACAACTTGTCATTTTGTTTACCCAAACAAATAATTGCTTTAACCTTTTCATTAACAAATGGGTATAACACAGAATAATCATTACCCTTGTCAATACCTCCGACAATCCATACGGTCGGAGAGGTCATACTTTCTAAAGCAAAGTATGTAGCATTAACATTTGTAGCTTTTGAATCATTGATGTATTTAACTTTATTAATCTTTAATACATTTTCTAATCTATGCTCAGCTCCCTGAAAACACTCTAAACTTTCTCTAATAGTATCTTTACGAATCTTAAGCAAGTTTGCGACTGTTGCAGCTGCCATAGCGTTTTTAATGTTATGCTTGCCTTCTAAAGCTAAATTTGATGTTGGCATAAGAATTGATTTATTTTTTAATTTTATAATTATTTTATCGTCTTTATAATATGTTCCATAATCAAAAGTTTTATTAATTGAAAATGGAATTAATTGAGATTGTATTTTATTAGATTTTAAAAATGAAATGATTGCTGGATCATCAGCATTGTAAATCAAATAATCTGAATTTGTTTGGTTCATCACGATTCTGAATTTTGACTCAATATAATTTTCAAAATTATTGTCGTACCGATCCAAGTGATCAGGTGTAATATTTGTGATAATTGCTATGTTGGGACGAAATAATTTTATTCCATCCAATTGAAAACTACTAAGTTCCAAAACAAAGAATTCTGGATTATTTTTTATTTCCTTGGCAAAACTATCTCCAATATTTCCAGCCATCAAAACATCAATTTCTGCATCTTTTAAAATTTGATGTACCATCATTGTTGTTGTTGTTTTACCATTACTACCTGTAATTCCAATTATTTTTGAACCTGTAAACTTATAAGCAAATTCAATTTCTGAAATCACAGGAATTTTATTTGATAGTATTTTTTTTATTATAGGAACACAATCTGAAATACCTGGACTTTTCATTACCAAATCAGCCTTTAAAATCTTGGAAGATGTGTGCTTTCCTTCTTCCCATTCAATCTCATAATTTATAAGAACATCCTTGTATTTACTTTTGATATTTCCATAATCAGAAACAAATACATTAAACCCTTTTTCAATTGCCAGCAGTGCTGTTCCAATTCCACTTTCTCCTGCTCCAAGAACAACTAATTGTTTCATCTACCTTATTTTTAATGTAACAATTGTTAATATTGCCAAAAGAATACCAACGATCCAGAATCTTGTAACAATTTTACTTTCATGATATCCAAGCTTTTGATAGTGATGATGTAGCGGAGACATTTTAAATATTCTTTTCCCTTCACCAAACTTCTTTCGTGTGTATTTAAAATATGAAACCTGTAAAACCACTGATAAATTCTCAATTAAAAATATTCCACATAACAATGGAATAAGCCATTCTTTTCTAACTGCTATTGCAATCACTGCAATAATTCCACCTATTGTCAAGCTCCCCGTATCACCCATAAAAACTTGAGCTGGATATGCATTATACCAAAGAAATCCAATGAGTGAACCAACAAAAGCTGAAATAAAAATTGTTATCTCTTCAACTCTTGGGATATACATGATATTTAAATAATCAGAGAATATTATATTACCTGATACCCAAGCAAAAACACCTAAAGTCAATGCAATAATAGCAGAAGACCCGGCTGCTAAACCATCAATACCATCAGTTAAATTTGCTCCATTTGATACTGCAGTAATTATAAAAACTACTACAATAACAAATATTAGCCACGAAAATTTTTCTAAATCAGGACTGATCCAAGTTATTAAATCAGAATAATCAAACTCATTACTTTTAACAAATGGAATTGTAGTTTTTGTTGATTTTGTTTCAGGATAAAAATTAAACTTTGAACTATCAAAATTTTCTGCTTTTACTATTTGACTTGATGGAACTTTTTCCTTAATGGTAACATCTGAATTAAAAAACAATGTCAATCCAACAATAACACCAAGACCAACTTGTCCAATAATTTTAAACTTACCTTTTAAGCCTTCTTTATTGTTTTTAAATTTTTTTATATAATCATCTAAGAAACCTATGGATCCCATCCAAAGTGTAGTAGTTATTAGTAAAATGATATATATATTGTCCAATTTTGCAAATAAAAAAACTGGAAACAAAGTGGCAATAATGATTATAAATCCACCCATAGTTGGTGTCCCTGTCTTTTCTTTTTGCCCATCTAAACCCAAATCACGAATAGACTCACCTAATTGATGTTTATTTAAAAATTTTATTATTCTTTTACCATAAATTGTAGAAATTAGTAATGATAAAATTATAGTGCATGCTGCCCTGAAAGATAAAAACCCAAAAAGTGAAGCTCCTGGAAGCTGATATTGGTTTTCTAAGTATTCAAACAAATAGTATAGCATATTATTTTTGTAAATCTTTTATAAATTCATGTGCAACTTCAACATCACTAAAGTGAGTTTTTTCTCCCTTAATATCTTGATAAGTTTCATGACCTTTACCAGCAACTAAAATTATATCTCCAGAGTTAGCTAATTGACAAGCAGTCTTAATGGCTTGTTTTCTATTAGTAATTGAAATAATTTTATTATGGTTATGAGGCTCAACTCCTTCTTCCATTTCTGAAATGATCAATTCTGGATCTTCATGACGTGGATTATCACTTGTGAAAATTACTTTTGAACTTAAAACTGAGGCAATTTTACCCATTTTTGAACGCTTATCTTTATCCCTATCGCCACCACAACCTATGACTGTAATTAGACTCTCATTTTTTGTTCTAATGTCATTAATAGTTTCTAATACATTTTTAAGAGCATCTGGAGTATGAGCATAATCAATTATCAATGTAATATTTGTGTTAGTTGTGAAGAAATTAAACCTACCGTCAACGCTATCTAGATTACTCATTAACTTTAAAATCTCATCAGACTCTAATCCTAAAATATCAGCACATGCAAAAATTGAAACTAAATTATAAGCATTAAAAGCACCAATCAATTTTACCCACATCTCTGAACCATTAATTTTCAGCAATAACCCTTTAAATTGATTTTCAAGAATTTGAACTTTATAATCGGCATAGGATCTCAACGCGTATGTATGTATTTTGGCCTTAGTGTTTTGCCCCATATAAAGACCATTTTTATCATCTGCGTTTAAAATTGCAAAAGCATTATTAGGAAGTGAATCAAAAAAAGATTTTTTGACATCTCTATATACTGAAAATGTTTTATGATAATCTAAATGATCGTGTGAAAGGTTTGTGAAAATTCCACCACTGAAAACCAAACCTTTAATTCTATTTTGATCTATACCGTGTGAGCTTACCTCCATAAAACAAAACTCTACTCCAGAGCTATTCATTTCGTTCAAGTAATAATTTATTAATATGGGGTTTGGAGTTGTATGAGTTGCATCATATTTTTTTTCATCTACCATAATTTTTACAGTTGATATTAAGCCCACCTTGAACCCTGCAGACTTAAACAAATCATATAACAATGAAGCCACTGTGGTCTTACCATTGGTTCCAGTTACCCCAATAAGTTGCAAATTAGCAGAAGGCTGATTGTAATAGCTTGAAGCAATCATTGCTAATGCACTAGATGATTTTTTTACCTGTATATAATTTATCCCTTCATCTTTTGACATTAACACATCTTCATGAACAATTGTATTTGCACCCCTATTAATTGCATCTTGAATAAAATCATGACCGTCAAATTCAATTCCCTTTATTGCCACAAATAAATCTTCATTGCTAATTTTTCTAGAATCAAATTGGATTTTATTTATATATGTCTCTGTGGATCCAAAAACAGATTTGATACCAACTCCATATAAAATATCCTTCAATAATTTCATAACAACTCTAAAATAACAGTTGATTTTAGTTTTAATTTATTACCTGTTTTAATGGATTGATTAACAACATTTCCATTACCAATTAATTTAACATCAAAATTCATGTTTTCTAGAACTACAATCGCATCCATAGCGGGCATACCTATTAAATTTGGCATTACATTTTCATGCTTCATAGAAGCTTGATAGTACTTTTCATGTTGATTTTCAACCTCCTTAGAAATTCTATCTAGGCTGTCAACAAATTCAACAGTTGGCAGGTCTGTATATATTTTCTGAGCAATTTTTTTGAAAACAGGACCTGAAACATCAGCTCCATAATAACCTAAATTTTTATCAGGTTCGTGGATAATTACGATGCATGAATATTTTGGAGAATCAGCAGGGAAATATCCTGAAAATGTAGATATATAATTTAACTTATCTTTTTCAGAGTAATCCTTTTGGCATGTGCCTGTTTTACCTGCCATTGAAAATTCATCATTAAATAACCTATGCCCAGTACCATGTGATTTTTCAATTACATTTTTTAATAATACCTGTAGCTTTTTTATTGTTTCAGGCTTACATATTTGAGGGTTTATGACTTCCGTTTCAAAAAGCTTAACCGTTTTGTTTATAGATTTGATTTCTTTTAAAAATCTAGGCCTAACCATTTTTCCATTATTGGCAATAGCATTATAAAAAGTTAATGTTTGCAAAGGAGTAAAAGAAACACCGTATCCATAGGCCATCCACTGAAGTGCTATACCACTCCATCTACCATTATTAATTCTTGGATCAGGAATAATTGACTTTCCCTCACCTAATATTGGCAGATTTAATGAGTCTTGAAGATTCATTCTATATAACCCATCTACAAATTTAGAGGGCGATTCTTTATAAGATTCATATATTGCACTAACCACACCAGTATTAGACGAAACTTCAAACGCTTCAGCTACTGTTATTTTCCCATATCCTCCTTTTTTTGAGTCTCTGACTTTTTTTCCATAATATGAAAGAGTACCACCATTTGTATCAACAATTGTTGTAGTATCAATTTTATTATCATCTAGTGCTACAGCTAAAGCCATAAGCTTAAAAGTTGAACCAGGTTCGTGAGATTCACCTATGGCATAATTCAATCTTTCATAGTAATTACCTTTAGAATTCCTTCCTAAATTGGATATTGCTTTAATTTCTCCGGTTTCTGTTTCCATCACAATGACTGATCCGTGATCAGCATTATAAATCTGTAGCTGTTCTAGAAGAGAATGATGAGCAATATCTTGTATGTTGACATCTATTGTTGTGTATAAATCATATCCATCCTTTGGTTCAATTTGATTGAAATCCTCAATAGGTTTCCATTGGCCCTTACCAATACTTTGCTTTAGTCTTTTGCCGTCAATACCTCTTAAATATTTTTGTCCAAATGCTCCATCAATTCCAACTCTAGTAACATATCCTTGATCATCTTCTCGCTCATAACCAATTGAACGCTGAGCAATAGCACCTAACGGGTAATCGCGTTTAGTTGATTGCTCAACAATTAACCCTCCTTTATAAGCACCTAAATTAAGTAATGGAAAATTTCTAAATCTAAGATAATCACCATAGCTTAAATTTTTAGCAAGTAAAAAGTAGCGATTCTTATTTTCGCGAGCTCTCCTTAAATTTCTTTCTAAATTTGTAGATGATTCTAATACCTGAGCTGAACTTCTGTGATTGAAAACAGATACTGAATCACATAACTCTTTGACAAACATTTCAAAGTTTTTATTAGATGGAGTCACCAAATCTATTCTAATTTCATATCGCTGTACTGATGTAGCTAACAAGTTACCTTTTGCAGAATAAATATTCCCTCTGTTAGCTGGAATGATAACATCTTTTATAGCTCGCTTTTCAGCTAATGACCTATAAATATCTCCTTGAACAAATTGAATATTGATCAACTTTACTACAATTAAAAGAGAAAACACAAACATGCACCCTGAAATAAAATATAACTTATTTAATATTTGAGTTTCTTTATCCGACATCAAGGTTTTTGTTTTTTTGGAGATATTACAATCTTTACAGGAGGTTTTTTAGATGGGAATAAATAAATATCTTTCATTTTATTTCTTAAAAATGATTCCATTTTTAACTCCATCAACTCAGCTCTATTATCCACATAAGTTGAACGAAGGGCTTTTACCTCTTCATTGAGTTTAGCTATTTGATAAACTTTACCGTCTGCGCTATGAGAGCTTGCAATCATTATAAGTGCAAGTACAGAAAAGAAAATAATTATACTCCATTTTTTATAAGCACCCTCATCTAAAAGAAATTTACCCTTTAATATTCCGTATATAGTTTTTTTCATTTGCTTGATTACAATTTTTCAGCTATTCTTAGTTTTGCACTTCGGGCTCTATTGTTAATTTTAATTTCAGATTTAGATGGAATAATCAATTTCCCAATTTTTTTAAATGGCACTTTATAATTACCAAAAACATCTCGCTGTGGTTCTCCTTCAAACATTCCATTTCTAATAAATCTTTTTACCAATCGATCTTCCAAAGAATGGTATGAAATAACACTTAACCTGCCTCCAGTTTTCAAAATGTCCTTAGCGTCTGTTAAGAAGCGCTTTAAAGCATCTATTTCATTATTTACTTCAATTCTTATTGCTTGATAAATTTGAGCAAGAGTTTTATTTTGCCTGCCTCTTGTCAAATACCTTTCAAGGATCTTTCTTAATTGCAATGAAGTCTCAATTGGTCTTCTTGTTCTTGCCTCAACAATTGACCTTGCTATAGCAGGCGCCATTCTAAGTTCACCATAATTTTTAAAAATATTTTTTAAATCTGATTCATCATATTCATTAATTATAGTTTTTGCTGAAACTGAAGCTTCTTGATCCATTCTCATGTCTAAATATGAATCAAATCTTATTGAAAATCCTCGTTCTGGTTTATCAAATTGATGGGATGACACCCCAAAGTCAGCCAACACTCCATCAACAATATTTATATTATGAAATTTCAAAAATCGTTTCATGAATTTAAAATTCTCGTTTATTAAGATAAATCTAGAGTCTTCAATAGTATTTAAAATAGCATCCTTATCTTGATCAAAAGCAATTAATTTGCCCTCTGGGCCTAGTTGACGTAAAATTTCTTTACTATGTCCACCTCCACCAAAAGTCACATCAACATATACACCATCATTTTTAATATTTAAACCTGTAACGGCCTCTTCCAACATGACTGGACTATGATAACCCATATGATTCATCTTGACCCATTACATCTTCAGCCAAAACAGCAAAATCACTTGAAGCATCATCGATAGCTTTTTCATACTTATCCTTATCCCAGATCTCAATAATATTAACCGCAGAGGTTAATATGATATCTTTTGTGATACCAGCAAAAGTTATTAACTCCTTTGGTATTAATATTCTTCCAGAAGCATCTAATTCAATAAATCGAACACCAGCAGTGAATCTTCTAATAAAATCATTGTTTTTCTTTTTGAAGCGATTTAATTTATTAACCTTTTGCATTAAACTTTCCCACTCAACTAAAGAATAAAGTTCTAGGCATGGCTGAAAGACTGCTCGCTTCAAAACAAAACCGCTACTTAATGAAGCAGCTAATTGCTTTTTAAGACCAACAGGAAGCATTAATCGGCCTTTAACATCAGCCTTGCATTCGTATGACCCAATAAGTGTGTGCATTTATTAATAATTAAATTGGCGGTTTAACTATATCAAATTTAGAAAATATTTCCCACTTTTTACCACTTTTTACCACTTTGTTAATAAAATTCTATGAAACGCAAAATACATCGACAAAAAACACTTTGTTTTTAGCCTATATAATTGAATATCAATTACTTATTCAATAAGTTATAAAAATTAACATAATAGTCTATTTATCAAATAAATTTTAAAAAAATAGACCCTTTAAGGTGTTGAAAAACTATTAAAAAGTGCTTTTGAAATGTACATTATTGAATATTTATTAAATAAATTTGATTAGCTTTGCTGTTAACCAATTACTCAACAGTCTTCATGAAATATACCTTAAAGAAAGACGGGAAATTTAATTATACCGAGATTGGTGATGGTCGCCCTATAATTATACTACATGGACTCATGGGAGGACTCAGTAATTTCGATGGTGTAATACAAAAGTTTAGTAAATCTGGATACAAATTGGTTTTACCTGAGCTCCCCTTGTACACGCAGAGTTTAATAAACACAAACGTTAAAAACTTTGCAAAATACTTAAGAGATTTCATTGAATATAAGAATTATGAAAACATTATTCTTGTTGGTAATTCTTTAGGAGGACATATTGGACTCTATTACACCAAACTAAATCCAAATCGAGTTTCTGGTCTAGTAATTACAGGAAGCTCGGGCTTATATGAAAGTGCTATGGGTGGTGGCTATACAAAAAGAAGTGATTATAATGTAATAAAAGCTAAAGCTGAGGAAGTTTTTTACGATCCTGCAGTTGCAACTAAAGAAATAGTTGATGACGTTTACGAAACTGTTAATGACAAAAGTAAGCTTATAAAAATATTAGCGATTGCCAAAAGTGCTATTAGACACAATATGGCACATGATCTTCCAAAAATGCAAACGCCTACTTGCATTATTTGGGGTAAGAATGATATTGTTACACCTCCAAATGTTGCAGATGAATTTAACAACTTGCTTCCAGATTCAAACCTGTTCTGGATTGATAAATGCGGACACGCAGCAATGATGGAACACCCTGATCGTTTCAATGAAATTCTTGAACATTGGCTAAAATCTAGAGGACTGTAAATTATAGTAAATGCAAATCAAATCTGCAAAATTTGTAGTTAGCAACCAGACAGTTTCAAATTGCCCAGATAACTTACTCCCAGAATATGCATTTATTGGAAGAAGTAATGTAGGCAAATCATCTTTGATTAATATGCTGACAAATCAAAAAAAGTTAGCAAAAACTTCAGGTCGACCTGGAAAAACCCAATTAATTAATCATTTTATAATTAATGAAAAATGGTATCTAGTTGACTTACCTGGATATGGATATGCTCGAGTTTCGAAAAAAACTAAAAAAACCTTTCAAGCTTTTATCAAAGCATATTTCAAAGAAAGAAAACAACTAGTTTGTGCATTTGTTCTAATTGATATAAGACATAAGCCTCAAGAAATTGATCTTAAATTCATGTATTGGCTCACTGAAAATGAGATAGCGTTCAGTATAATTTTCACAAAATCAGATAAACTGAAGCTTAATGATATTCAAGATAAAATCTCATCATATAAGGAGATTGTGAAAGATATATGGGAAGAAATGCCAAATTACTTCATAACCTCCTCAACAAAATATGTTGGTAAAGAGTCATTATTAAATTTTATTGGGACAATTAATTCATCTCTTAAAATTAGCCCTTGATATTGTTAATCAAATTTATTGCTGAGTATTTTTTTTTAATTTAGCGTAAACTATAATAATTAATGGCATATCTACAAAATATAGGGGCTTATTTTATAATGATTTCTGAAATGTTTAGACGACCAACCAAGTGGTCTGTTATGAAAAATTTGATTTTTAAAGAAGTTGAAGACTTAGTCATCGGATCATTAGGCATTGTAGCTTTCATTTCCTTTTTTGTTGGAGGTGTTGTAACAATACAAACTGCCTTAAATATAAATAGCCCCCTAATACCAAAATACTTGGTAGGTTTTGCAACAAGACAGTCCGTCATTTTAGAATTTGCTCCAACTTTCATTTCTGTTATCATGGCTGGAAAAGTTGGCTCCTTTATAACTTCTAGTATTGGTACAATGAGAGTAACTGAACAAATAGATGCCTTGGAAGTGATGGGAGTTAACTCAATAAATTATTTAGTTTTCCCAAAGACTATAGCAATGCTACTATACCCGTTTGTCATATCAATAGCTATGTTTTTAGGAATAATTGGTGGTATGGCTGCTTGTGTATATGGAGGGTTTTCCACTTTAGAAGACTATATTACTGGAATTCAGCTAGATTTTATTCCTTTTCACATGACATATGCCTTTATAAAGACTATAGTATTTGCATTTGTATTGTCAACCATACCTTCTTATCATGGATATTATATGAAAGGAGGAGCATTAGAGGTTGGAAAAGCTAGTACAATCGCATTTGTTTGGACAAGCGTAGTGATAATTCTTCTTAATTACATATTAACACAAATGCTACTAAGCTAATGATTGAAGTAAAAAATTTAAATAAATCATTTGAAGAAATAAAAGTATTGAAAGGGATTTCAACTACTTTTGATAAAGGAAAAACAAACTTAATCATAGGGCAAAGTGGTTCTGGAAAAACAGTTTTTTTAAAGTGTTTGTTAGGATTATTCTCCTATAATAAAGGAAGCATTTCATATGATAATGAACAATTTACAAATCTAAGTGATCTAGAAAAAAGAACACTCCGCTCAAAAATTGGTATGGTTTTTCAAGGCAGTGCTCTCTTCGATTCTATGACAATTTTAGAAAATGTAATGTTCCCACTTCGTATGTTTACAAATCAAGAAGAAAATGAAATGAAGGATCGTGCTCATTCTGTACTAAAGCGTGTAAACTTAATTAATGCAGCATCAAAAATGCCAAGTGAAGCATCTGGCGGTATGCAGAAAAGAGTAGCAATTGCTAGAGCTATAGTCAATAATCCAAAATATCTTTTTTGTGATGAACCAAATTCTGGATTAGATCCAAAAACAGCAATAGTAATTGATAATTTGATTCAAGAAATTACAAAAGAATATGGGATGGTAACTGTAATAAATTCCCATGACATGAACTCCGTAATGGAGATTGGAGAAAAAATTATTTTTCTAAAAAATGGAAAAAAAGCATGGGAAGGAGATAAAGACAACATATTCAAAACAGACAATGAGATAGTCTCAGATTTTGTTTACTCTTCTAATTTATTTAAAAAAGTACGAGAGGTATATTTAAAAAATTACTGATTCTAATTTGAAAAGATTTCAATATTTTTAAACCCACTATCTTCAATAAGCCAAGTTTTTAAAACTTTATTTTTTTCAAGTTTTAGACTATCTGTGATCATAGAATCCCATTCAACCTTAGCAACATAAATTGTGTCAATAGCTCTAAAGTCAGAAGATTGTAAAAAGTTAGAATATCCAAAAGACTGTAAGTCAGGAAATTGAATTTTAACGTCTTTTGCAACATTTATAAAATTTGAATTAAACTTAGAATTTTGCGTATCCTCAAGTGCTAAATTTAAACTATCAATTGTGTAATTTAAAGCCTCGATTTTATCTAATGCAATATCATAGAGCTCTAAAATTTTATCGGTACTTCGGTTACTATTACCGTTTATTATAAGTTCAAAAGATTTTATCTCTTCAAACTGATTTAATTCGTTCAATAAATCTGATTTTGTTGCATCACTTATATCCCCATTAAAATTAAGTGTTATTATTTTATTATCCTTATCAATTTTATCACGCTGTAACCAGAGATTAGGGTTGCTCTTAATTTCACTTTCTATAAAGGTATTATATTCAAAATCATATTTAGATTCTTTTAAGGCATCATAAAAAGTCCATCCAGCATAAAGTGTTAACGTAAATGCAACTATTGCAGCAATTCTAGCAATATTCCTACGTCGTTTGGAATTAGCATAAGTAACCATTGGAAAACGTAAAAATTTCAATAAAAGAAAAGTTGCAAGGGCAATAAAAATAGTGTTGATTATAAACAACAACATCGCACCTCTAAAATATTCCCAATTACCTTGAGAAAGCCCATATCCAGCAGTACAAAGAGGTGGCATTAAAGCAGTGGCAATAGCAACCCCAAAAATCACAGTTGCAACGGTTCCCTTTTTAGTACGTGCAATAATTAAAGCTGAACCACCAAAAAAAGCTATCAATACATCTCTGATATCTGGTTCAACTCTACCCAAAAGCTCAGATGTTACAGTGTGTAATGGGAAAAATCTAAAGAATAAAAAAGCAGTAAATAAACTAAGTACTAACATAGTACCCAAATTAATCAGTGACTTTTTTAGTGTGTCAATATCATTTGTAGCTATGGAAAGACCAACCCCTAAAATGGGACCCATTAAAGGAGATATTAGCATGGCTCCAATCACAACCGCTGTTGAGTTGGCATTTAGTCCAACCGAACACACAAAAATAGAACAAATTAAAATCCATGCAGTAGCACCTTTGATAGAAATATCAGCTTTTATAGCGGAAATAGTGGCTTCTCGATCTGTATCATGACGAAAATCTAATAGATCAACGAGAAACAACTTTAAAGATGAAAAAAAACCTCTAGCGTCCTGTTTTAAAGCTGATTTAGAGCTTTCTAGAGATTCCTCTTGAATTTTTTTATTATAATTCTCATTCATCATTACGTTTTTTTAAAATATCTTAATCTTAAAAATGTTTAACAGATTTTACTTTTCTCATATTTTCTGGAAATATAAGCAAAATTTGTGTTTTATTCATCTATCAATTCAACCTCAGCATTGGGATTAAATGCATAAATCCGACCTGAATCTATTGAAATACACTCATAACGAGTACGTCTTTTCTTTCCTTTCTTATACATTTTACCATTAGAAGCTATAAATATTGATCCAGGTTTCACATCAAAAACATAGATTTTATTGTTGGGGGGGTCAAGTAATTTCAAAGCCAATGATAAATGAACGTCTGAATCAGTAGTTGCTTTTGGGTTCTTAATATATTTGGCTAAATGCGGTAAAATCGTTTTTGGAAACACATCTGGTCTTAGAAAAGGCAACATTATTTTCTGAAACATTTGTTTCCACTCTAACCCGTGAGGCTGAATGTTATTGCCATAAAATTTATAAGTATGGTAATGTGCAATTTCATGAATTAAAGTTACAAGAAAACGCCAAGGATTTAAACTAGCATTAACCGTTATTTGATGCCCCCCATTTTTAAGTTTGCGGTAATCACCATGGCGTGTTTTTCGAGCTCTTTTAACAATAATTTGTAAATCTTTATCATTTAAAAGTTCAAGAATCTGTTCATGAGCTGTCTGTGGTATATATGCTGCAATATTTTGATCCATACAAAAAATCTACATACGCTCTGGAACATTAATTCCAAGTAAACCAAAGGCCTTTTTAATAGTTTCACCTACCATACTACAAAGCTTAATTCTAAACTGTTTCTCAGCGAATGTTTCAGCGCTAAAAATAGAAATATTTTGATAAAAAGAATTAAACTCTTTCACCAAATCATAGGTGTAATTTGCCACAATAGCAGGACTGTAATTAGCAGCGGCTTGCTGTATGGTTGCTGGAAAGACTTGCAGTTGTTTCAATACATTTTTTTCCTTTTCATTCAATGAAACCATAGTTAATGGTAATTCTGGGTCTACATCGGATTTACGTAAAATAGCTTGAATTCGCGCATAAGTATATTGAATAAAAGGACCTGTATTTCCTTGAAAATCTACTGATGCTTCTGGATCAAATAAAATTGTTTTTTTAGGATCCACCTTTAAAATGAAATACTTAAGTGCACCTAAACCAATTGTTGCATAGGTCTGATTCTTTTCATCTATGGAGTAGCCTTCTAATTTCCCTAATTCTTGAGAAATCGTCTTAGCGGTTGAAGTCATTTCAGAAATAAGATCGTCTGCATCCACGACTGTTCCTTCACGACTTTTCATCTTGCCACTTGGTAAATCTACCATACCATAGCTCAAATGAAATAGGTTATCGGCCCATTCAAGACCTAATTTTTTTAAAATTAAAAATAGTACTTTAAAATGATAGTCTTGCTCATTACCAACTGTATAAACCATGGCGGAAACATCTGGAAAGTCTTTTAGCCTCTGAATTGCAGTACCAATATCTTGAGTAATATAAACAGCAGTACCGTCGGCTCGTAAAACAATTTTTTCATCCAAACCATCTTGTGATAAATCACACCAAACCGAGCCATCAGATTTTCTGTAAAAAACCCCTGAATTCAATCCTTCATCGATGAAGGATTTACCTAACAAATAAGTCTGACTTTCATAATAATAATTATCAAAATCAACACCAAGATTTTTGTAAGTGATTTCAAAACCAGAATAAACCCATTGGTTCATTTGCTTCCATAATGAAACAGTATCTGGATCGCCAGATTCCCATTTCAAAAGCATTTCTTGAGCTTCTAAAAGAATTGGAGCTTTAGTTTTAGCTTCTTCGTTAGAAAAACCTTGCATTTCTAATTCTGCTATTTCACTCTTATAAACTTGGTCGAATTTTACATAAAAAGTTCCAACAAATTTGTCACCCTTTTGTGCAGTATTTTCAGGAGTTTGACCTTGACCATAGCGCTTCCAAGCAAGCATACTTTTACATATATGAATTCCACGGTCATTGATGATTTGAGTTTTATAAACCTTATGACCTGCCGCCTTTAAAATCTGAGCTACACTGTAACCTAAGAGATTGTTACGTATGTGTCCTAGATGAAGGGGTTTGTTAGTATTGGGTGATGAGTATTCTACCATGACAGTAGATTTTGAAGCAGGATCAGAAAAACCATAATTCAAATCGGAACTGAGGTCCTGAAAAATTTCCATGTAATAGTCATCGGAAAGCACAAGATTTAAAAAACCTTTTACCACATTAAAGCCTACAACTTCCTGAGTGTTCTCGACCAAGAACTGCCCTAATTGCTCTCCCAGCATTACAGGATTCATTTTGACATATCTAAGCATAGGAAATATCACAACAGTGATGTCACCTTCAAAATCTTTTCGAGTAGATTGAAATTCAACAGATCCAATTGATGAAGAAAACATTTCATCAAACGCATTATGGATTTGCTTAGATAAACGATGTTGAAGGTGCATTAGGAAATATATTTCATTTTCAAAGATACATTTTTTTAAACCTAAATTTTAGTCGCTTTAGGCAAAAATATCTCAGCCATCATGCATCGCGCACTACCTCCTCCACAAGCTTCTATTGTAGGTAATGGACTTGAAATAATTGTACTATATTTTTCTAGGACTTCTATTTGACTTTTATCTAGACAATCAAAAGCAGATTGACTCATTACAAGATAAGGAGTTTCATCGCTGCCTTTTAGTTGAAGCATATTACCCGCAAATTGATGAACCTGTGTTTCTGAAATATCAACAATTTGTTTGCCGTCTTGCATTAGATGCGTTATGACATTTTTACGCTCTTTTTTATCGTCAATCGAAGCTAGACAAACTACTGCAAAGCAATCTCCAATACACATCATTACATTAGTGTGATATATTTTCTTACGCACTCCAAGAACGGTTTGATAAGCTGAAAAAATAATTGGAAAATAATCAAAATCTTCGCAAAACTCGATAAATAAATCCTCATCCGCGCGTGGTGAAAGGGCGCAATAAGCTTTTCTATTTATTCGGTCTAAAATAATACTACCTGTCCCTTCTAAGAACACTGAAGCAGCTTCGGCATTTGTGTAATCTTGAACAGAATTAATTAAAAATCCATATTTTTCTACACCTTCCAATATAGATTCTTTACGCTCCAAACGTCTGTTTTCGGCAAACATTGGATACAAAGCAATAGTTCCATTTTGATGAAAGGAAATCCAATTATTGGGAAAAATAGAATCTGGTGTATCGAACTCTTGGGTGTCATTTATAACAATGACCTGAATCCCTACAGCTTTTAATTTGTCTACAAAAGTATCAAACTCCTGAATAGCCTTAGTATTTATGGTTTTTGGACTAAAATCACCCAACACTTTTTGATAATAATTGTTAACCGCTGTTTGCTCATTCATTCGAAATTGAATAGGACGAATCATTAAGATGCTATTGGTAATTTGACAGTTCATATCAAGAACGAATTAATGGCATAGTTGAACAACGAAACAAACCACCTTGTTTAGAAATTTCTGAATATGCAACTTCTTCAACAATAAAACCTTGAAGGCGTAGCCATTGATTAAGACGAGTGAAATTTCGTTCTGAAACAACTACATTTTCTGTAATTGATACAACATTACAATTCATTGAAGCCATTTCTGTTTTAGATGTGTAAAATAAATTATTTTTTCCAAAAAGATTTTCAATAAATCTAAGTTCAGAACAATTTAAAAACCCTTCTTTATGAATTAATGCCTTACCTTTTCCAATGGGTTGAAAACAACAATCAAGGTGTAGTGCATTTTCGTAGGGATTTGTATTAGATTTTTTTAGTTCAAAAGATTTTACAATCTTTTTTGGAAATAATTCTTTAATTGCTTCAACAGCATTTATATTAGTTCGAGCAGTTATAAAATTTGGATAATCTAAACCACCATAATAACCAATAAAAATATAATTATCATATAGTATAACGTCACCCCCTTCAATATGACAATGCCTAGGTAATTCAATAATTTTTTCTGGATCTATCAACATTAAAAGTTCAGAAATAGCTTCAAACTCTCGCTCTCTATCAGGAAGAATATTTGATTTGATAAGTTTATCATCTATAACAAATGCTATATCTCTAGCAAAAATCTGGTTATAGTTAGATATAAGCTTAGGTCTATAAACCTTTACATTGTATGACTCAAAAACAGACTCTAATTCTCTCATCTCATAAATCATATCATCCTCTGCGGGGTAAGAACCTGCCTTAATATGCATTAAGCTATTTGGATCATAACAATCTTCAAGAGCGGGAATTGAACCGTTACTATTAGCTATACCCAACAAAACAGATTTCAAAGGATCTGTTTCATTGTTCACATTGAGATTAATCATAATTAATTTATGAAATTAGTCATTACATGACTTAAATGGCCGGTAATTTGCTCCAGTGTAAACTTGACGAGGTCTTCCGATAGGCTCTTTATTTAAACGCATTTCACGCCAATGACCAATCCAACCTGGAAGACGACCAAGAGCAAACATAACCGTAAACATATCAACAGGGATTCCCATTGCCCTGTATATTATTCCAGAATAAAAATCTACATTTGGATAAAGTTTACGTTGAACAAAATAAGGATCTGATAACGCTTCTTTTTCAAGAGATTTTGCTATTTCAAGTATTGGATCCTCAACTCCTAAGTCACTTAAAACCTCATCAGCAGCAACTTTAATTATTCTAGCACGCGGATCAAAGTTTTTATAAACCCTGTGACCAAATCCCATAAGCCTGAACGGGTCACTTTTATCTTTGGCTTTTGCCATATACTTTTTTGTATCACCACCATCTTGTCTAATTGCTTCCAACATTTCTAAAACAGCTTGATTAGCTCCTCCATGTAATGGTCCCCATAATGCAGAAATACCAGACGATATTGACGCAAATAGACCAGCATGAGATGATCCTACTATTCTAACTGTTGATGTTGAACAGTTTTGTTCATGATCAGCATGAAGTATTAAAAGTTTATTTAGTGCCTTAACAATAATTGGATTTTCAAAATAGTCTTTATTAGGTTTTTTAAACATCATCTTAAGAATATTTTCGACATAACCCAATGTGTTATCACCGTATTCTAGAGGCAATCCATGTTTTTTTCTGTATGTCCATGTTACCAGGATAGGGATTTTACCTAGTACTTTAACTATATTATTGTACAGAGCTGTTTTACTGCGATCGTAATCAATATTATTTATCTGGTCATTTAATGGATTAAAAGCAGTTAATGCGCTGGTTAGAGAAGAGAGAATTCCCATTGGATGTGCCGCTTTTGGAAAAGCATCTAATATTTTTCTTATATCATCGTCAACTATGGAATTATCTCTTATATCGTCATGGAATTTATCTAATTCTTGTTTTGAAGGAAGCTCACCAAAAATTAATAAAAAAGCGACTTCTAGAAAGTCAGCTTTATTTGCTAGTTCTTCAATTGAGTATCCGCGATACCTTAGTATACCTTTTTCTCCGTCTAAAAAAGTAATACCACTTTGACAAGACCCAGTATTTTTAAACCCAGGATCAATAGTAATTAGGCCACCAGATGAAGCTCTTAAAGAACTGATATTAATTGCTTGTTCTTTTTCAGTACCATGTATTATTGGTAATTCAAAAGATTTCCCATCGATTTCTAAAGAGGCGTTTTTTGACATTTAATGAAATTAGTTGTTGAAAATATGATTACGCTAATTTAAGAAAATGAGACGATTTTATCAATTAGAATAAAAGATAATTAAATAAAAAAGCATTCGAGTTTAGTATAAAACTCGAATGCTTTGAAAAAAATATTTTATTTATTTAAATTTTGAAAGCTTTTCTTTGTGGATAATATGCAGTTTCAGCTAATGCTTCTTCAATACGAAGCAATTGATTGTATTTTGCCATTCTATCGCTTCTTGAAGCAGAACCTGTTTTTATTTGCCCTGTAGATAAAGCAACTGCTAAATCTGCAATTGTATTGTCTTCTGTTTCACCAGACCTATGTGACATTACGGAAGTATATCCAGCTTCATGAGCCATATTTACAGCAGCAATTGTTTCTGTTAATGTTCCTATTTGATTAACCTTAATTAATATTGAATTTGCGATATTGTTTTCAATTCCTCTAGAAAGACGATCAACATTGGTTACAAATAGATCATCTCCAACTAGCTGAACTTTATCACCAATTAGTTCTGTTAAATATTTCCAACCTTCCCAATCATTTTCATCCATACCGTCCTCAATTGAAATTATTGGATATTTTTCAACTAATTCAGATAAGTAATCTGCTTGTTCTTTACTTGATCTTACTTTACCTGTTTTTCCTTCAAATTTTGAATAGTCATATTTACCATTTACATAAAACTCTGCAGAAGCACAATCTAAAGCAACCATAATCTCATCACCAAATTTATAACCAGCATTTTCAACTGCAATTGCTATAGTATCAAGAGCATCTTCTGTTCCGTCTAGTTTTGGAGCAAAACCTCCTTCATCTCCAACTGCTGTACTTAAATTTCTATCATGTAGTACTTTTTTTAAATTGTGAAAAATCTCAGTTCCCATTTGCATTGCATGAGTAAAAGATTTTGCCTTAACAGGCATAATCATGAATTCTTGAAAAGCTATGGGAGCATCACTATGAGAACCACCATTTATTATATTCATCATTGGTACTGGTAATGTAGTAGCGCCTTTGCCGCCTATGTATTTGTATAGAGATATTTTAGATTCTGCTGCTGCCGCTTTAGCAACAGCAAGCGAAATACCTAAAATTGAATTAGCTCCTAATTTAGACTTGTTTGGTGTACCATCCAAGTCAATCATTTTCTTATCGATTTCTGCTTGGCTAAATACAGACATTCCTAAGACAGCTTCTGATAATATATTATTGACATTTTTTACGGCATTAGAAACTCCTTTACCCATAAAAGATGAACCCCCGTCCCGCAGCTCAACTGCTTCATGCTCACCAGTAGATGCTCCAGAAGGAACTGCAGCTCTACCAAAGTATCCTTTTTCAGTAGTAACATCAACTTCTACAGTAGGGTTGCCACGAGAATCTAAAATTTGTCTAGCATGTATTTTTGTAATAACACTCATATATAAATTTTGATTGGTTTTTTGTGAAACAAAAATAAAAAAATTTAATCTTAACTGAGTGTGTTATAGTCTTAAAAAAAAGGAATTTAAACTATAACGATTTCGATATGTAAAAACTATTTCAAAGCCTAAAGTAAAATTACTTTAAAAGCTCTATAAAATCATCAAATAAATAAGATGAATCGTGAGGACCAGGGCTAGCCTCAGGATGATATTGAACTGAAAAACATTTTTTGTTTTTCATAGCAATTCCCGCAACTGTATTATCATTTAAATGTAAATGTGTAATTTCAAGATCTGCATGACGTTCTGCTTCTTCTCTGTTGACAGCAAATCCGTGATTTTGCGAGGTGATTTCTCCTTTGCCTGTTTTTAAATTTTTTACTGGATGATTAATACCACGATGACCATTGTGCATCTTATAAGTTGAAATTCCATTAGCTAGTGCTATGACTTGATGACCTAAACAAATCCCAAAAATTGGTAAATTATTTTCAATTATTTTTTTTGCAAGATTTTGAGCTTCAATTAAAGGTTCAGGATCTCCAGGCCCGTTAGAAAGAAAAAAACCATCAGGGTTCCAAGAATTTAGATCTTCAAAAGTGGAATTGTAAGGAAATACTTTTATGTAAGCATCACGCTTAGCAAAATTTCTTAAAATATTTTTCTTAATTCCTATATCTAAGGCAGCAATTTTATAAGTTGCATTTTCATTACCAAAATAATAAGGTTTTTTTGTGGAAACTTTAGAAGCCAATTCTAGTCCTTCCATCTCTGGAACATTACTTAGCTGATTTTTCAATTCCTCAATATTATCGATTTTTGTTGATATAACAGCATTCATTGCTCCGTTCTCTCTTATATAACTAACTAATGCTCTTGTGTCAACATCAGATATAGCAAATAAATCATTTTTTTGAAAAAACTCTAAAAGACTACCATCAGAGTCGATTCTAGAATAATCATAACTAAAATTTTTACAAATTAATCCTGCTATTTTAACACCATCTGATTCAACCTCAGAGTTATTTATCCCATAATTTCCAATATGAACATTTGCGGTTACCATTAATTGACCATAATATGAAGGGTCAGTGAAAATTTCTTGATATCCTGTCATTCCAGTGTTAAAACAGACTTCTCCAAAGGCAGTTCCTTCTTTGCCTATTGCTTTACCATAAAATATTGTTCCATCAGCTAAAAGCAAAATGGCTTTTTTTCTAGATTTGTATTTCATAATTGTTGGACAGTTATAGAGTTAAACAAAATTGCATAAAAAAAAGGATAAACTAAAAAAGTTTATCCTTATTATTTCAAATGATTATTAACATTTATTCTTCTTCCTGAGATGGTGCTGTGTTTACAACAGTTTCAGACTTGGCTTTACTGCCTCTACGACTTCGACGGGTAGTCTTTTTCTTTGGTTTGTCTGCATTATAAATCTCATTATAATCAACAAATTCAATCATAGCCATATCGGCATTATCTCCAAGACGATTACCTAATTTTATAATTCTCGTGTAACCACCAGGTCTATCTCCAATTTTAGCAGAAACATCTCTAAAAAGAATTGCTACAGCTTGTTTTTGTCTCAATCTACTGAATACTATCCTACGATTATGTGTTGTATCGTTTTTAGATTTTGTCACAAGAGGTTCAATAAATTGTTTAAGAGCTTTAGCTTTAGCTACTGTCGTATTAATTCGTTTATGTTCAATAAGAGAGCAAGCCATATTAGCTAACATAGATTTTCTATGAGCAGTTTTTCTGCCAAGGTGATTTATTTTTTTTCCGTGTCTCATTTTGATTTGTATTAACCATCATCTTGCGTCAACCCTTAAAATGGGGAGCAAATTATGATGTGTTACTCTTTATCTAATTTGTATTTACTAAGATCCATTCCAAAACTTAGCCCTTTAACATTAACTAACTCTTCAAGTTCGGTTAATGATTTCTTTCCAAAATTTCTGAATTTCATTAAATCATTTTTATTAAAGGATACTAAATCTCCTAAAGTATCAACTTCAGCAGCTTTTAAACAATTCAAAGCACGAACAGAAAGATCCATATCAATTAATTTTGTCTTAAGTAACTGACGCATATGTAAAGATTCTTCATCATAAGTTTCAGTTTGAGCGATTTCATCAGCCTCTAATGTGATTCGTTCATCAGAAAACAACATAAAATGATGAATAAGAATTTTGGCCGCTTGAGTTAGAGCGTCTTGTGGATTGATAGAACCATCAGTTATGATTTCAAAAATAAGTTTTTCATAATCTGTTTTTTGTTCAACACGATAATTCTCTACACTATATTTCACATTTTTTATTGGAGTATATATTGAATCTGTAAAAATTGTTCCCATAGCAGCAGAAGATTTTTTGTTTTCTTCAGCTGGGACATAACCTCTACCCTTTTCAATTGTAATTTCCATAGATATATTAACCTTAGGGTCTAGTGTACAAATAACTAGATCAGAATTTAAAATCTGGAATCCTGAAATAAACTTTTGAAAATCACCTGCAGTGATTTTATCTTGTCCTGATATAGATATTGAAACTGATTCATTGTCAACATCGTCAATCTGACGTTTAAATCGAATTTGCTTTAAATTCAAAATAATTTCTGTTACATCCTCAACAACTCCGGTAATTGTTGAGAATTCGTGCTCTACGCCTTCAATTCTGACAGACGTTATTGCAAACCCCTCCAAAGAAGAAAGTAAAACTCTTCTTAAAGCGTTTCCTACTGTTAAACCGTAACCTGGCTCAAGGGGTCTGAATTCGAATTTACCGTCATAATCGGTAGAATCAATCATGATTACTTTATCGGGCTTCTGAAAATTTAAAATTGCCATATTGATTTGTGTTTCAATTAATTATTTAGAGTATAATTCAACGATGAATTGCTCATTAATGTTTTCTGGAATCTGAATTCTTGCTGGAACAGATACAAAGGTCCCAGACTTTGTATCGTTATTAAAAGTAATCCACTCATAAATAGCAGATGAATTTGATATAGAAGCATTAATTGCCTCTAAAGACTTTGATTTTTCACGAACAGCAACAACATCTCCTGCTTTCAAGGAATATGAGGGAATGTTAGTTAACTTACCATTTACAGTGATGTGTCTGTGAGATACTAATTGTCTTGCTCCACTTCGTGAAGGAGACAACCCCATTCTGTATACAACATTATCCAAACGAGATTCGCAAAGTTGAAGTAAAACTTCACCTGTAATTCCATTTGCAGCTGTTGCTTTTTTAAATAAGTTTCTGAATTGCTTTTCTAGAATGCCATATGTATACTTTGCTTTCTGCTTCTCCATTAATTGAATTGCATATTCAGATTTTTTTCCACGTCTTCTATTATTTCCGTGTTGTCCAGGCGGGTAATTTCTTTTTTCGAAAGACTTATCCTCTCCGAATATTGCCTCACCAAATTTTCTAGCGATTTTTGTTTTAGGACCAGTATATCTTGCCATTTTATTTATGTTTTTTGAGAGACATTGAGAATTAAGGTCTTATTCTAATCCTTCGCCAATGTTGATTAATCTCTCGATTATACTTATATTTAATTAAACTCTTCTTCTTTTAGGAGGTCTACAACCATTGTGAGGTGTTGGAGTAACATCAACTATTTCTGTGACTTCAATTCCTCCATTGTGAATACTTCGAATCGCTGATTCTCTTCCATTACCAGGACCCTTCACAAATACCTTAACTTTTCTTAACCCAGCTTCTTTAGCAGCTTCAACAGCGTCTTCAGCCGCTAACTGCGCCGCATATGGTGTGTTCTTTTTTGAACCTCTAAACCCCATTTTACCAGCAGAGGACCAAGAAATTACATCTCCTTTTTTATTTGTTAGAGAAATAATAATGTTATTAAATGAAGCCGTAATATGAGCTTCTCCTACTGAATCAACAATAACTTTTCTCTTTTTAGTATTTGACTTTGCCATACGACTAATTATTATTTAGTTACTTTTTTCTTGTTAGCAACTGTTTTTCTCTTACCTTTTCTTGTTCTTGAATTATTTTTTGTTCGTTGACCACGAAGTGGCAGTCCAGACCTATGTCTTATACCTCTGTAACAACCTATATCCATCAAACGTTTGATGTTTAATTGAGTTTCTGATCTTAATTCACCTTCAATAGTATAACTACCGATAGCAGAACGAATATTTCCAATTTGTTCATCTGTCCAATCAGAAACTTTAATATTTTCGTCGACTTTTGCCGTTTCTAAAATTTCTTTTGCACGACTGCGTCCAATTCCATAAATGTAAGTTAATGAAATAACGCCTCTTTTTTGTTTTGGGATGTCTACCCCTGCAATTCTAGCCATAATTATCCTTGTCTTTGTTTAAATCTAGGATTCTTTTTGTTAATTACATAAAGTCTTCCTTTTCTTCGTACAATTTTACAATCTGCACTTCTTTTTTTAATTGATGCTCTTACTTTCATCTTAGTTACTTTTTAGTATCTGTATGTTATTCTAGCCTTAGTTAAATCGTAAGGACTCATTTCTAATTTTACTTTATCGCCTGGTAAAAGTTTAATATAATGCATACGCATTTTACCAGAAATGTGAGCCGTAACAATATGACCGTTTTCTAACTCAACTCTAAACATTGCGTTTGAGAGAGCCTCGATTATTGATCCGTCTTGTTCTATTGCTGGTTGTTTTGCCATATTTTTATATTGATTTTCTGTTTTTACCTGTTTTCATTAAACCGTCGTAATGCTTGTTTAGAAGGTATGAATTTATCTGCTGCATTGTATCAATTGCAACACCAACCATAATTAATAAAGATGTTCCACCGAAAAATAAGGCCCAACCTGCTTGGATATCCATTATTTGCATAATTATTGCTGGGAAAACAGCTATAATAGCTAAAAATATAGATCCTGGTAATGTGATTTGGGACATAATTTTGTCGAGATACTCAGAAGTTTCAGTACCAGGTCGAATCCCTGGTATAAAACCTCCACTTCTTTTTAAATCATCTGCCATCTTATTTGTAGGCACAGTAATAGCTGTGTAGAAATAAGTAAAAACTATTATCAGTATTCCAAATACTATATTGTACCACAATCCAAACATACTATTTCCTCCAAAGTTAGCAACCAACCACTGTCCGACAGTAGAGTCTTTTAAAATATCTAATCCGCCTATAAGACCAGGAACAAACATTATTGCTTGTGCAAAAATTATAGGCATAACACCTGATGCATTAAGTTTTAGTGGAATATATTGCCTAGAACCCATGATATTTTTTTCATAACTACCTGAAGCAGTACGTCTTGCGTATTGCACAGCAATTCTACGAACTGCCATAACGAGCAATACAGAAGCAAGTATGATTGCAAACCAAATTACTATTTCAATCAAAATTTTAATAAGCCCTCCTTGAGATTGATTTACAGCAGAATCAAATTCTTGTGCAAAAGATAAAGGCATTGTTGCGATAATACCAACCATTATGAGTAAAGAAATACCATTTCCAACTCCTTTATCAGTAATTTTCTCACCCAACCACATAGCGAAAATACATCCAGTGACCAAAATAACGACAGATGAAAAATAAAAAACACCACTTTGACCAAGAGTAAAAGCTTGAGTTCCACCCATTAAACTTGGCAAACTCGCCAAATAGGCTGGAGCCTGAACTAAACAAATACCAATAGTTAACCACCTCGTAATTTGAGTAATTTTCTTTTGTCCACTAGCACCTTCCTTTTGCAGTTTTTGCAAATAAGGAATTGCTATACCCATTAATTGAACTACGATGGAGGCAGATATATATGGCATAATTCCAAGGGCAAATACAGAAGCCTTGGCAAATGCACCTCCGGTAAAAGCATTAAGTAATCCCAATAATCCTGAATCAGTGTTTGAAGCCAAAGAGCCCAACTGAGAAGCATCAATACCAGGAAGTACGACCTGAGCACCAAAACGATAGACTAACAATAATCCTAAGGTTAGGATAATTCTATCCTTAAGTTCCGTTATTTTCCATACATTTTTTAATGTCTCTATAAATTTCATATAATTATGATTTATATCATTATTGCCTCTCCACCAGCAGCTTCAATAGAAGCTTTTGCTGAAGCAGTAAATTTGTGAGCAGAAATCTTAAGTTTTGCTTTAAGCTCACCCCTACCCATAATCTTTACTAATTCATTCTTTCTAGCTAATCTTAATTCAACAATAGCATTGAAATCTAAAGCTGACTTAACTTTTTTATTATCAACAAGTGATTGAATAGTATCAAGATTGATTCCTTGATACTCCTTTCTGTTTATATTATTGAAACCAAATTTTGGAACACGTCTTTGCAACGGCATTTGACCGCCTTCAAACCCTATCTTTCTAGAATATCCAGAACGTGATTTGGCCCCTTTATGACCTCGAGTAGCTGTTCCACCTTTGCCAGAACCTTGTCCACGACCAACGCGTTTGCCTGGACTTTGAACTGAACCTTTTGCTGGTTTTAAATTACTTAAATTCATTTTCAGTTTAATTTTTATATTTCAGTTACAGAAACTAAATGTTTTACTTTATTAACCATTCCTAATATGTTTGGAGTGGCTTCGTGTTCAACAGTTTGCCCAATTTTCTTGAGCCCTAAAGCTTCCAATGTTAGCTTTTGCTTGTTGGTTCTGTTGATTGCACTCTTTTCTTTTGTTACTTTAATCTTTCCCATGACTAGTTATAATTAACCGTTAAAAACCTTTTCAAGTGAAACTCCGCGATCACGTGCAATTTTATGAGCATCTCGTAGCTGTAAAAGAGCATCAAATGTAGCTTTAACAACATTATGAGGATTTGATGAACCCTGAGATTTTGACAATACATCATGCACACCGACAGCTTCAAGTACAATACGAACTGCACCTCCAGCAATAACCCCAGTACCAGGTGCAGCTGGAATCAAATTTACTCTGGCGCCACCATATTTACCTTTTTGCTCATGAGGAAGAGTTCCTTTCAAAATTGGAATACGTACAAGATTTTTCTTTGCATCTTCAACTGCTTTTGCTATCGCACTAGCAACATCTTTTGATTTCCCTAAACCGTGACCTACAACACCAGCCTCATCTCCAACGACAACTATAGCTGAAAACCCAAAGGCACGACCACCTTTTGTTACTTTTGTTACTCTTTGAACTCCAACAAGTCTATCTTTTAATTCTAAACCGCTTGGTTTAACGAGTTCTGCACTTTTGTATTTTTGATACATATTTTTAAAATTTAAGTCCGGCTTCTCTTGCGCCTTCTGCTAATGATTTTACTCTTCCATGATATAGGTATCCTCCTCTGTCGAAAGAAACCTCAGTGATACCGGCTTTGATAGCTTTTTCAGCAACTAACTTACCTACCATCGCAGCCAACTCAGTCTTAGTTCCTTTTGAAGAACTCAAATCTTTGTCTCTAGTAGATGCCGCGGCTAAGGTAATCCCTGTATCGTCATTAACGACTTGAGCATAAATTTCTTTGTTACTTCGAAATACTGCAAGTCGTGGTTGTTCTTGAGTACCAGAAATTGTTTTCCTGATTCTATTTTTAATTCTTTGTCTTCTTTGAGTTTTTGTAAGTGCCATAAATATTATTATTATGCTGATTTACCTGCTTTTCTTCTTATTTGTTCACCAACAAACTTTATACCTTTTCCTTTGTATGGTTCAGGCTTTCTGAAACCACGGATTTTAGCAGCAACTTGACCAACTAATTGTTTATCCAAAGATGTAAGTTTTACTATCGGATTTTTACCCTTTTCAGAAATGGTTTCAACTTTAACCTCTGGAGCAATATCCAATATAATGTTGTGTGAAAACCCTAAAGCTAAGTCAAGTTTATTCCCTTGATTTGAAGCTCTATAGCCAACTCCTACGAGTTCTAATTCCTTAGTCCATCCTATACTAACACCTTTAATCATGTTGTAAACTAAAGATCTGTACAATCCGTGTTTAGCTCTGACATTTTTATTTTCAGAAGATCTTTCTACAGTGATGGTACTATCTTCAATTTTAAATGAAACCTCAGAAAACTCCTGAGATAATTCTCCAAGTTTACCTTTTACTGTTATTACACTTTCATCAATACTAACAGTTACTCCCTCAGGGATTATAATTGGAT
>Ga0213866_10000598_pt1 | contig 28321 bp, 20 predicted proteins | sample PICome_11_FD_160079 | JGI IMG/M metagenome (GOLD analysis project Ga0213866, IMG submission 160079) | Coastal seawater microbial communities near Pivers Island, North Carolina, United States - PICO284 | ecosystem: Environmental > Aquatic > Marine > Coastal | place: USA: North Carolina... | reverse complement strand
CCAGGCTTCGATGGGTCCGGTCTTCGGCATCAAAGGTGGAGCGGCCGGCGGCGGTTACGCTCAAGTAGCACCCCCGGAAGATCTCAACCTGCACCTGACTGGCGACATCCACTCGGTTGCTGCGGCGAACAATCTGGCTTGCGCCTTCCTCGACAATCACCTCAAGTTCGGCAACGCGCTGAACATTGATGAGGACACCATCAACATCCGTCGCGGCGTTGACATCAACGATCGCAACTTGCGCAACATCGTGACTGGCCTGGGCGGTAGCGCGAATGGGACGCCGCGTGAAACCGGTTTTGACATCGCGGTTGCGAGCGAGGTGATGGCGATTCTGGCGCTTGCTGAGGATCTGCAAGATCTGCGCAAGCGCATCGGCAAGATGGTCGTCGCCTTCACGAAGGACAAGAAGGAAGTGACCTGCGAAGACCTGAAGGTCGCGGGCGCGATGACGGCGATCTTGAAGGATGCGGTCAAGCCCAACGTGCTGCAGACGCTGAACGGCGCGCTTGCTTTCGTTCACTGCGGGCCCTTCGCGAACATCGCGCACGGCAACAGCTCGATCGTTGCGGACCGCGTAGCGCTCAAGGTCGCGGACTACGTCGTGACCGAGTCTGGCTTCGGCGCGGACATGGGTGCGGAGAAGTTCTTCAACATCAAGACGCGTCAGTCTGGCTTGAAGCCCGATGCTGTGGGCCTCGTCGCTACCGTGCGCGCGCTCAAGTCGCAGAGCGGCAAGTTCAAGATCATCCCCGGCAAGCCTCTGCCCGAGGGAATCGTGAAAGAGAATCTTGAAGCGCTGAAGGCGGGCCTGCCCAACCTTGAGCGTCACATCAAGAACTGCTTGAAGTTCGGCATCCCGGTCGTCGTGGCGATCAACGCCTTCCCGACGGATACGCCTGCCGAGAACGCGATGATCAAAGAAGCTGCACTGGCAGCGGGCGCGGTCGACTGCGTGATCAGCGAAGTCTTCGCCAAGGGCGGCGAGGGCGGCAAAGATTTCGCGAACGCGCTGATCAAGGCGTGCGAAATGCCGAGCGAGTTCAAGCCTCTTTATCCCGACGACATGAGTCTTGAAGACAAGACTCGCACCATCGCGCGCGAGATTTACGGTGCTGCTGATGTCGAGTTCAGCCCGATCGCGAAGAAGCGCCTCAAGCAGTTTACCGATGCAGGCTACGGCAACATGGCGATCTGCATGGCGAAGACGCAGTACAGCTTCAGCCACGATCCCAAGCTGCTCGGCGCGCCATCCGGCTACACGCTGCCAGTGAAAGACGCACGCTTGAGTGCAGGCGCAGGCTTCGTCTACCTGATCTGCGGCGACATGATGACCATGCCTGGCCTCGGCAAGACGCCCGGCGGCGAAGGCATCGACATCGATGAGAATGGCGAGATCACCGGATTGTTCTAAGCGCTTCCGTTAAGCGAGAAGTCCCGGTGATTGCGCAAGCGATTGCCGGGGCTTTGCATTGAGCGCGAATGACCTTTGTAGCGCTTAGCGAATCCGGTAGAATAGAGGTTGGAAGCGAGGGTAGACGCCTCCTGCTGAGAGGATCAACATGCCGACAAGTCCTGAAGTCCAAGAGCTCGTAGACAAGATCAAGAAGCTGGATCGCGCGAAGTTCTTGCGTGTTCAACAACTGTTGCGCGTGACGACTCGCGCGGGCGAGCACTCGGCGGCGAAGATGAAGCGCACCAAAGCGAAACCTACTGCGTAGCCGGCAGCCCCTGCTAGTTTCCCTCGTCCTGGTTTTGCTCCGCTTCTTCCGAGCTAGCTGCGAACATGGCATCCAACCGATTGAGGATTCCTGGATGCAGCGGGACCAAGCTTGCGAGTCTCGCCATCTGCTTGAGAATCTCAGCCTTTCGTATCACGAACTCGGTGTCATCCGATTCGGTGCGGAGAAACTCATCCGTTGCTTCCCACTGGCGAACCTCATTCTCCAAATCAGTACGCAGCGCATCGAAGGAGTTGCGAATCTGGTACATCGCGCCGATTTCAGCGAGGATGTCATTCAGCTTCGCTAGCTCTGTCGTGTAGCGCTCTTGCACTTCCATACTTTGCTTTGCGACTTCCGCTTGTTCTTCTTGAGCTTCGCGAGATTGGCGCATTTCGCTGAAGGTCGCGCGAAGTTCTTCTCTTTGGAAGTAGAGCGAAATCGCGGTGATGCCGAGCGCACAGGCGGTGACGAAGCCAGTGATCGCGCCGAAGGCATCGCCAAACTGAGCGGTACTCGATTCACCCAAGCCGTCTTCGAAGGCCCAATTGATCGCGATTCCGTAGATGACGAACAAAACCAAGCTGATAACTAAGGTGCAAAGCACCATGTACACGAACGCTTTTTTGTTCGACTTCGGATTCACGTCTGACCTCGCCTCTTGAAACTCGCTTTGAATGCTGACTTGAATACGTGAAGGGTCACTATAAGTCTAGATAGATTGCCATACGAGCGTGCCATGCTCAAACGGGGATAGAGACCCGGCAATGAATGTCGAACAGCTTTTTCAAAGCGCGAGTCTTTCCCGCGCAACCAGCGCGAAATCAGATAGAGCGCTGCGAAAAGCGCTCTAGGATGAGCGTTCATGGATGCGCGAGTGCGCGGCGTTATCGAAGAGAGAGAGTCATGCCAGAGATCAAGATTAAGCTGTCTGCGCCGGACATCGGCGAAGGGGAAATCGCCGCGGTCAACGAAGTGATGCGCTCCGGCTGGCTGAGCCTTGGCCCGAAGGTCGTCGAGTTCGAGCAAGCCTTCGCGAGCTACCTCGGCTGCAAGCACGCGGTGGCCTGCAACTCCGGCACGAGCGCTCTGCACATGATGATGCTGACCCAAGGCATCGGCCCTGGCGATGAGGTGATCACGCCGAGCTTCAGCTTCATTGCGAGCGCGAACTGCATTGAGATGGTGGGCGCGAAGCCCGTCTTTGTTGACATTGATCCGATCTCGCTCAACATGAATCCGCGCAAGATCGCTGATGCTGTCACCGAGAACACCAAAGCGATTTTGATGGTCCACATCTTCGGCCTTTCCGCCGAGAGCGCGGACATCTGCGATGCGGCTGACAGCTTCGGCGAGATTCCGGTGCTCGAAGATGCGTGCGAGAGTCTCGGTGCAACTGCCTACGGCAAGAAGGTCGGCGATGGCACATCGGGCCGCGCTGCTGCGTGGGGTTTTTATCCCAACAAGCAGATGACGACCGGCGAAGGTGGCATGGTTACCACGAACGACGATGACTTCGCGTTGAACATCAAGCGCCTGCGCAATCAGGGCCGCAACCCGGAGAGCACTTGGCTGAATCACGACGTGCTGGGCTACAACTTCCGCCTCGACGAGATGAGCGCCGCGATGGGCACGGTGCAAATCAACCGCTTCGATGAGCTGATGGCCAAGCGCGAAGAAGTGGCGATGCACTACAACTCGCGCCTGCGTCCGCTCAAGGATTCGCTGATCTTGCCGATGGAGCTCGCGGGCTTCACGCGCAGTTGGTTCGTCTATCCGCTCGTGCTGCGCCAGGGCTGGGATCGCGACAAGCTCTTCAATGAACTCGCGGAGAAGGGGATTCAGTGCGGCAAATACTTCAGCCCGCCGATCCACCTGCAAACCTTCTACAAAGAGAAGTACGGCTACAAGCCCGGCGACTTCCCGATCACCGAAGGCATCAGCAATCAGGCGATCTCGCTGCCATTCCACGGCAATCTGGATGCGGGCGAAGTCGACTATGTTTGCGATGCGATCGAAGAGCTGATTAAGAACTCGCCCGACAAGATTCGACAAGGCTAAGGCGTAGTGGCTCCGGCACTCGTGTCGGAGCTCACGCGAAGTTGCTCCACCGATGAAATCGGGGGAGCTGGCGAGGCGAAGCCGAGACTGAGGGGGCATGATCGCGCAGCGATCAAAAGCGCTACGAGGCCAAGTCTTTCCTGCGTTTGAGAGCAGGGGAGGCCCCCTCCGACCTCGACACTTCGTGTCTCGGCCACCTCCGCCCGCTTTGCGGGGGAGGAGCTTCGCGCAACTCTCCGCGCCAGCTTTGAGAGATGCAGCAACTACGATCATTGGAGCTCACGCATGGATCCAACTCAAGCAACGCCATTCGATACGCAAAGCAAACCCAGCTTCGCAGCGAAGCTCCTCGGCGTGAGCGGTGATCTCCTCGCAGCTTGCGTGATCGCGGCAGCGGTCGTTGCGATCAACTACATGCGCCAAGGGCTACTCGGTCTCGACGGCTACTACCACATCCGCATGGCGGAGCTCTACTCGACCGGCGAGATGCAAGCAGCGGGCGGAAACTTCCACTGGACGCGCTTCTCTTCATGGAACGGCAACTTCAGCGACAAAGACTACCTCTGGCACATCCTGCTCATCCCCTTCATCAAGATTTTCGGCAGCGATCCGCAAAGCTTGGTGCATGCAGCCACGGCGGGCACGGCGTTCACAGCGGGCTTGATCGGGCTGATTCTGGCGCGCGTGCTGCGAGGCAACGGCGTGCGCTGGCCCTTCATCTGGACGCTGCTGCTCGTTGCAGGGAGCGAGGCGATACTCTTCCGATTGAGCATGCCGCGCAGCTATTTGCTGAGCATCGCGTTTGCGCTCTTGGGATGGCAGGTGATCACGCGGCGATCAAGGCTCGCGATTGTCGCAGTTGGCGCGCTCTATGCGCTGGCGTATACGGCGCCGCACTTGTTGATGGCGATGGCGGGACTCTGGGGATTGATTGAGCTGATGGCTGGCGATCCGCGACCGCTTTCGATCGACGATAAAGGCGAAAGCGCTGACACGCAAAGTGCCAACGCTTCCGGGCAAGACGACGCAGGTCCGCAGCGCCGTCCATTTGTCTCTCGCGCTCGCTTCGCCTTTACCCCGCTTGCCTTCGCAACGCTTGGCGTGGCGATTGGACTCGCGCTTCACCCGCAACCGGTGAACATGCTGAAGATGTGGGTGATCCAGAACATCGGCGTGCTGGCGGATCACTGGGGCGCTCTGGACTTCGCGAGCGCTGTGCGCGAGTGGGCTGGCGCTGCGCCGAATCCCAATGGCATTGAAGTTTCAGACTACGGTCGCGAGCTCTTGCCGATGAGTAGCCGCGACATGCTGGCTCGCCATCTGATCGGCTTCGCCCTGCTGATCGCGCCCTGGATGCTGCGCTCAATCTTTGCGGAAGGCGTACGCAAGCCTGATCGCGTTGATGCCTTTGCGTGGAGCTGCACGCTAGTCTTCTTCGCGCTGATGATGATGAGCCAACGCTTCGCCGAGTATTTCTACCCCTTCGCGATTCTCAGCGCTGCTCGAACGCTCGCGCCTGCGCTGCAATCGCAAGGAGCCGCAGACTTTCTGGAGCGTTGCAACATCTCGCCCAAAGCTGCTGTTGTGCTGCCAACGCTTGCGATGCTGGCACTTGTGGCGGCACGCCCGCAGATCTTGAACAACGCCATTGAAGAGCGGGATGAAGGCAACTCCGCTCAAGCGGTGGGGGCAAACGAGCGGCAGAACCAAGCCCACTACGAGCTTGCCATGGCGATCAAAGAGCACGTCCCTGCCCGGGATGCCGAGGGCAATCAGACAGCGATCTACACGCCTTCATGGGGTGAGTTCACGCAGCTCTTCTTCTGGGCGCCGGAGTACGACTACCTGTGCGGCCTCGATCCCAGCTTCATGCTCGCCTATTCGCCTGAGCGCTATCAGGACTACGCCTGGATTCGCGACAACGTGCCCAAGGGACGCGGGCCGAAGCTTCACCCGGAGCAGTCCGTGCTGCAAAACTTCGGCATGCGCTACATGATCGTGATGCCGAAGAGTCGCCCGCAACTCGCGCACGGGATTGACCTGCGCATCAAGCTCACGCGATTCGGACCGAAGCCCGCGACGCTACTCGCGAGCGGCGACGACGACTCTTGGAGGCTCTACCGAATCGAAGACTTCGCCGCAGAGCAAGAGTAGCTACGCTCTCCAATGCGACTGTTGCGAGATGGCTTCCGCAGCACTGTGCGAACTGGTGGCGAGCAGCTTCGCAGCCTTCGCCGTTACAGCGCGAAGGCGGGAAGAGTGGCTGGCTGTCCGCAAGCTCCTAGCTGGCCCATCGCTGTCGAAGGGCTTAGCTGCGTCTCGCTGCTTCAAGTTGATCGCGTCTTCGACTGCGTGCAGCTCAGCAAGCAGCGGGTCGAGCTTGAAGGGATGAGTGTGGACCGAGTGGATACCCAGCTCACGCATCGCTCTTCGGCAATTGCGGGACGGATCCGAGGTCAGAGCGATCAGCGTGGTGTCAGTGAAGCGCTCGGCGATTTCTGTAATCAGGCTGCCGACGAAGCGATCATCGAAGATGAACGCATCTGGCTGAAGCCATTCCATCATCTCAAGTAGCAGCTCGCGGTCGCCACTCGCAGTGAAGAGGAAGCGCTCCAAACTGCAAATGTCATCAAGAAGTTGGCGCATCTGTTCGAAGTCTATGGCAGCAAAGATGCGTAGGCGTAGCTTGTGCATTGGATGCCTCCTGCTTTAGTGCATAGGTGCAATGTGCGGTGCGAAAGTCGGTGCTTGCCTGCGGCTGAATTGGAAGTCTCGCTGGGGAACGCGCTCAAGCGGTCACGATCCAGCAGCCTTTTGTAGCTTCGGAACGTTGCATGGCTTCCAACACGAGGTCAGGCTGCGGATCGCAAACCAAGCAGAACTTGACTCCGATTCTGAGGAGATCGTTCAACTTGCTGGAATCGCGTTTCGGCAGCACCATGATTACCCGAGGCTGCTCCTCATGCTCACGCCAGACCTCGAGCCATTGACCCACGCGTTTCGTTTGAGAGGCGTGAGCAACGACAAAGCCCCTGCCCGCGCCAACGCTGGTGGAGGCGGCCTCCATCTTCTCTAGGTCGTTCTCAGTCAGCGCGATGCAGGTGTAGCCCCGAGCTTCTAATCCTGCGGCCAGTCGAGCTTGATCTTGTGATTCAAAGCCTGCCAGCCAGACGGGTGCTGATGGTACTCGCTTGCTCAATATCGCCTCCTTCAGCGGTATTCAAACCGCGAGAGTTGAATAGCAGCGAGCGTGCCAATACAGAACGCAGCTCGAAATGCATCGAAATGCAGCACTGAGCCTCAGCGATGGATCGGAATGCGACAGACCAATGGTGCCCTTAGGTCAGCGGATGTTGCATTTAGAAGCACATTGAAGCGCATGTGACAATGAGCGGGGCGTCGGACGCGCGTTCGCAGCAGCTCTTCCCTCCGTGTCGCCACCCTGTACAAAGATATACGCATGACGACGAGAGCAAGGGAGTCCGACATGTCATCTCATTCGAATCAAGGGGAGCGAGAAGCTCAGTCGCGCGTGCTGAGCAGCGCAGGTCCCGCCCGCTGTATTTGTGGAGCGTTGCTCTGCCGGATTCGCGGGCCGAGCGAAGTTGAAATCAAGTGCCGACGTTGCGCGTCGATCATTTGCTTCACGCTCAAGTCAAAGCCTGGGCATGCAAGCGACGCGTAGTGCGCACGACTGCAGGGCGCGTTGCTCTGCATACCCATCACACCCAAAGGAGGCCGGAGTCCCAGGAGACCGGAGCCCTGATCGCCAACGCGAGAAAGGGAACCATGAGTTCCTGCGACAAGTGCCCAACCCGCGCGACCTGCCGCGCAATCTGCGATGCTGTTGAGTCCCAATTGCCCAAGGAATGGAGTGGGCGCGACTCGATCTTCGGCATGCCCGATGCGCCTGAGCGCGTGGCCCGCCTGATGGCGCAGCGCAACGAGGTGATGTTCATGCTGGATCACCGCGACCTGCTCACGAAAGCGCAGCGCGAGGTCTTCGACCTTTACTACAACGATGGCCTGAGCCACGCGCAGATCGCTAAGCAGCTAGGCGTCAGGCGCAACACGGTCACCGAGCACATGCTGCGCGCTCGCGAGCGGATCATGCGCAAAGTCGACCAGATGGAGGCGAAGCGCGAAGCGCAGTGAGCGCCTTGCTTTGAGCGGGATGCGCGAATGTCTTCCCAAGTCGTACCTAAATCGGTTAGCTTAGGGGGATTCTGATGAATCAACCGATTGCTATCGCGGGGGCGACGTGCGCATTCTGCTCTTCCAAAACGGTATGCCCGATTATCTGGCCGTGCGCGTCGCGGCTATCGCGCGCCTGCCCGGGGTCAAGGTGACGGTGGCGACGCTCACCACGGGTCAAGTCGGTCGCAAGGATGACGGCGCGCGCGAGGAGCTCGAAGCGCTGGGCGTGACCTGGGTGCATCTCGCGCACGGGCTGTTCGAAGATGTGAAGCCCTTGCGCGTGCTCCCGAAAGCGCTGGCGCTGATCGCCAAGACCAATCCCGATGCGATCTACACCGCTGGCATGACGCCTGCGCATCACACCGCGATCTTGCTTTTCGCGCGGGCGCGTAGGATTCCGACGGTGGTGTTTAGCGAGAACACGCTGGATGAGCCTCGCCGCACCACGCCATTCACGGAGCGCATTAAACGCATGGTGATGGCGAGCGTTGCAGCGTGGGTTGTTCCCGGCGAGCGCCCGCGCGAACGCCTGATCGCTTACGGCATCTCGAACGATCGGATCATCCGTTGCGGCCATCCCGTCGATCACGAAGCTTGGCGAGACGCAGCGCGAGCTTTGCGCAGTGAAGGCGATGATGCCCTTCAGGCGAAGCTCAAAGCGCAGGGATTGCCGACCAAGCCCTACCTGCTCTATGTCGGTCGCTTCATCTCTCGCAAGAATCTCGAGCGTTGCCTTGAGGCGTATGCAGCCGCGAAGAATCAGGGCCGCGAGCTGGCGCCGATGGTTTTGGTGGGGGACACGGGTGGTCGTCAAGCCAAGGCATACGAGGACTTGCTGGCGAAAGCCAAGGAGCTTGGAATCGCGAGTGACGTGACCTTCGCGGGCTACATGAACGCGGAAGAGCTGAAGCTCGCCTACACCGGAGCGCGCGCGCTCTTCTTGATCAGCGAGTGGGAGCCTTGGGGGCTCGTCGTGAACGAAGCCTTCGCTTGCGGCACGCCCGCGATTCTCTCGCAGACTGCTGGCTCCGCGCCAGAGCTGATCGAGCCGGGCCGCACGGGTTGGCTGGCCTATCCCTACAGCGTCTCGTCGATTGCCGAAGCCTTCGCCAAGGCCAGCAAACTTCAGGGCATCATGCAGGCCGGGATGGAAGAGAATCTGTGGTACATCTGCCAGCAGCAGTCGCCGCAACAGCACGCCAACGCGATGCTGCGCGCTTGTGAAGTTGCAGCGAGTGTGCGCAGAGGTTGAGCGCGCTTACGCATCCGGATAAGCCGCTACGCCGCCTGCGCTGCGTACGAGCTTTGAGAGTGCTGCGCGGAACTCGGCAGCAAACTTGGGATTCGTCTTATCGAAGTGGAAGTTGTAGCGGCCGATTGTCGTTTCCACTTCAACCTTCCAGCCCAAGGTCTCATCGATCGGCAGACTGATCGTGCGCACGTTGTTAAAGCGCATGCGACGCTGCACCCACTCAAGCTTGTTGTCGTGGTCATGCATCTGCATCAACCACACCATCTCGGCATTGTTGACCGTGTCCGCTTTCGCGGCAACACCGTGCAAGGTGATCAGTTGAGATAGAGCGCCAACAGCTTCCTCAACTGTTTCCGGTTCAGTCGCAGCAAGGCGAGTGCGGTTCGCGCAGCCGCTCACAGCGCAAGAGATCAGGATCAGCGCAGCCAGGGCGATGAATGTGCGTCGCATGGAGTTTCTCCGATTGCCTGAGTCGATCAGGTCAGCGTGGCTTCCCAAGTCAGGAAGCTGTCGATCATAGCTGGGGTCAGTGCGTGGCCGGTGCCGGGGAAGGTGCGCATGCTCGCGCGGTATCCCAACTCGTTCGTCATCTGGACGGCGCGTTCGGCAAGCGACGCGGACACCGCGGAGTCATCCGCGCCATGCAGTTGCAGGAAGGCTGGACGCGAGCGCTCGCTGACAGTGGGGAAGAACTCGTGCTTGAGTCTGCCGCCAGCGCATCCGACTGAACTGATGCGCGCGGGATTGCGAGCGCCGAGCACTGAGCCCAAGTAGCCGCCCTGACTGAAGCCGAGCACGCTGATGCGCGAAGTGGCGACGGGCAGATCTTCGAGCGCCTTGTCGAGCACGCTAAGCAAAAGGTTGCAGCTCTCGTACATGCTCTTCTTGAGCAGACCTTGATCGCCAGCGAAGAGGTACCAAGAGAATCCAATCTTCGAGTCACGCGCTTTTTCAAGGGGCAGGAAGCCATCGGGAATCACCCAGATGTGGCTGCCCTTCTTGATCGCGGGTTCGAGCTGAGCTTCAAGCTCGCTCGCAGATTGTCCCATACCGTGCAACGCGAGCACTACCGGCATCAGTCCATCGTGCTTGTCGGGCACGCGCACCAGCACGCGGCTGGAGCGAGCGACCGGAACATAAAAGGTGCGTGACGACATGAGAGTCCTTCCTGAGAGAGCTACATCAAAGTGCATCTATGTACGCTTGCCTGACCTTCATTCTAGCGGTAGGAGATCGCGCGTTCATACACGCTCTCACATTCCATCGCCATGTTCTGTGCGCTACGTTGCGTTTTGACCGCATCCCACGCTGCTTGTCCAAGCGTTTTGCGCAATTCGGGCTGCGTTGCCGCTTGCATCACGGCGTTAGCGAGAGATTCGGCGTCGCCCTCTTTGAAAATCAAACCCGTTTGATTGTCGGCGACGAGCTCGTAGTTGCCGCCGCTCCCGCTCAGGATTGGCGGGATGCCGCGCGCCATCGCTTCGAGCGCGAAGTGCCCCTGATCGCTTGATTCTGAAGGGATGAGGAAGAGGTCAGCTAGGTCCATCACGCCCGAATAGGTGAAAAGCTCGTTCACCAGAATCACGAGATAACCCAAGTTGTACTCAGCGATCCAGTCGCGCAGATAGCCCTCGTAGCGACCTTGCCCGACGATCAGAATCCGCACTTCAACATCCGCAGCGAGCAGCAAACTCGCAGCGCGCAGCAGAGTGCGCAAGCCGGCTTTGTCAGTGAGCGGACCGATGCACGCGAGCACAGGGATCATGTTGGCGCGAGATGTGGCGCGAGCTGTCAGCGCTTCTTTGGCGATCGCGTTGACGCCGGGGAAGACGAGATCAACTTGCTCGCGCGGCACGCGGCCGTGATTTACCACCGCCTCGCGAGCATCGTGACTGACCGCGATGATGCGTTCAAAAGCGCTGAACTCGCGCGGATCAATGCGCTTGGTAGCCCGGGCAGAGTGGACCGTGGCTACCATCGGAACGTCGAGCTTGGCGGCTACTTCGCGCCAAGGCGTCTTCCAACTCAGCGAGGGAACGTGAATCAGCTCGGGGTCGAAGGCATCAAGCTGACGCAACAAACGGCGACGAGAGAAGTAGCCAATCGCGTTCTGTTGCGGACGCTCTTCCCAGCGCACGCGGGTGAGATTGTCGCTCTCAAGAGCCTCCGCACTCTTCTCGAGAGGGCCGCCAGCGTCGGCGAAAAGCAGATGATGCCCGCGCTTGCTGAGCTGCGCTGCAAGCGTCAGCGCTTGACTCACGCTGCCTCGCAGTTCGAGGCGAGGCGCGAGAAAAGCGATGCGGCGGGAAATCGCTGGCTCTTTGTTGTCGCCACCAGCTTCAGCAGCACGGTTACGCTCGCGCATCGACACCGTGGTGTTCGCAGCACTCGTCATGTTCGCACGGATGGTGCGGCTAGCGAGATTGAGATTAGAGCTTTCCTTCGGCATAGGTATCCGTGCTGGGCGCGTTACTCGCCCTTGCTTGATTCATCTGTGTCGTCTGCCTTCACCGCTTCGATTCGAGCGGAGCGGCGCTGTGTTTGGTAGAGCATGGCATATCGACCGTGCGCTTTGAGCAGCTCTTCGTGCGTTCCGCTTTCAACGATGCGTCCTGCGTCGAGCACGAGAATGCGGTCGGCGTGACTGATCGTGGAGAGCCTGTGGGCGATTGCGAAGACGGTTGCGCCCTGGATCAAGCGGTCGATCGCGTCTTGAACTTTGCGCTCGGTTTCAGAGTCGAGCGCGCTTGTCGCTTCGTCGAGCAGCAGGATCGGCGCGCGCTTGAGGAAGGCGCGAGCGATCGCCAGACGTTGGCGCTGGCCGCCGGAGAGGTTGACGCCGCGATCGCCGAGGAAGGTATCGAGTCCGTGCTCAGTCGCTTCGATTTCATCCCAAATGTTGGCTGCTTCGAGGGCCGCTCGGATGTCGTCGTCGCTGGCATCCTGATTGGCAGCGAGCAGATTGTCGCGAATCGTCGTGTTAAAGAGGAAGGTCTCTTGGGAGACGATGGCGATCTGCGACAGCCAGGTCGCATGCTTGACGTCGGCTAGGTCAACGCCGTCAACCAGCACCCGACCTTGCGTTGGTTTGTAGAAGCGCGGGATTAGATCGAGGAGCGTCGACTTGCCGCTGCCCGTCGCGCCAACAAGCGCGGTCATGCTGCCCTTGGGCGCGGAGAAGTTGACGTCGTAGAGAACAGGGCGTCCTTCGTCGTACTCGAAGCCGACGTTTTCAAAGGTCACGCTCTGCGCGAACTCTGGAGCGTCAAGCGCGTTGTCCGCATCCTTCATGGTGGGGATCGTGTCCATCAGCTCGAACACGCGCTCGTTGCCGCCCATCGCTTCGCTCATGTTGTTGAGCGTGTGCGAGAGCTTGCGGACTGGGTCGTAGAGCAGAATCATCAGCGCGATGAACTGCGCAAGAATCGCAAAGTCAAAGTGCGCGGCTACAAACTCAAAGGTCAGCAGTGCAACACCGGCAATCATCGCTCCGGCCAGAACGATGCTCAGGAGCATCTCCACCAGCGAGCGAGAGATGCCTTTGTAGAGACCGACTTTCACGCTCTGATTGAAGAAGCTGATGGAAGTGCGGTTGAGTTCGTTTTCTTGCTGCTTCTCCATGCCGAAAGCTTTGACGACACGCACGCCTTCAAAGAACTGATGGAAGAAGTTGGTCAGCACCGCCTGCGACTGGAAGCTCTTCTTGCTCAAGCGCTTGATCTTATTGGCAAAGAAGATCACCGGCAGCATCACGATCGGTAGGATCAGCGCAGCTACGCTGAGTTGCGGCGAGGTAATCACCATCATTCCGATCAGCACGACGATCTGAATGGGATGAGTGACGAGATCGTTGAAGGTGACGTGAAAGGTCTTCTGCACGCTTGAAAGATCGTTGGTCACGCGCGAGATCAGCTCGCCCTTGCGCATGCGATCAAAGAAGGAGATGGGCTGATTCATTAGGCGCAGCATGATGTCGCGCTGCACATCAATGCGCGCGCGGAACATCATCCAGTTCATGTTGTACTGCTTGACCAGCGTGCCGAGCGACGCGGCAACTCCCGCGCACAAGAGAATGATGGCGATCTGATAGACGTTCTGTTCGCGCAGAATCGTTTCGAAGCTTTGGCCGGAGGCGAGCGCAGTAGGATCTTTCTGGATCTCGTGCGCCATGTTCATGAAAGGGCCGATCGCGAAGGCGCGCGCGCCGTTGCCAACGGAGTAGACCAGCGTTGCTCCGAGATAGACCAAGAAGCGCGGCCAGTATGGGAACACGTAGGGCGCGAGCCTGCGCATCTGCGCCCAAGCTTCTTGGAGATCCCTGAGCTTAAAGCGGTTCTTCTTGCGTGCCATGGAGCTCCCGAGTTGAGGCGCAATCTGCTACCGGCGTCTGCGTGCCGCGTGACCAAATGAAGGAGAGGCGGCTGATTGCGCAGCCGCCCCAGTATGCCGTAATTCGTGTAGCATATTCATGCAGAAACAGTGTTGCGCCCTGCCTCTTTACAGCGGTAGAGCGCTTCGTCGGCTAGCTCAAGGATGCGCTCGGTCGTCATCTCCGCAGCGTTGTCGCGCTCGGCGTGATAAACCGCGACGCCAAAGCTGCCGCTGACATGGAAGGTCGTGCCATCAGCAGCAGTAAATGACTCATTGTGAAAGCGCTGGCGGATGCGATCGAGCGCAAGGATCGCGCCTTCCTCAGCAGAGAAAGGCAGGATCGCGCAGAACTCGTCGCCACCAAAGCGACCAACAACATCCGTATCGCGTAGTCCGGACACGAGGATTTCCGTGAAGCGCTTGAGCACAGCGTCGCCGGCCTGATGACCGTAGGTGTCGTTCACCATCTTGAACTTGTCGATGTCGCAGATGCAAAAAGCGATCGGGTGAGAATGGCGACGGGCCAGTGAGAGCGCGTTCTCCAGATTGCGCATGAACTCGCGGCGGGTGAAGACGCCAGTCAGCGGGTCGACCGTGGCTTCTTCCCGTAGCTCTTTCTCTACGAGCTTGGCAGCGGTGATGTCATTCGCCATCTGAATGATCGCGTGGGCATGACCCTTTGAGTCATAGAGCGGAAGGGTCGTCAGATCCAACACGCGCTCTTCGCGAGTCAGCGTGCGGTACTCGACTTCCGAGCGATGCATTTCTTCTGCGCTTAGCGCCGCGCTATCTGCGGCGCTCATAGCAGCCAAGACTTCGTCCGCTTGGCGAGCATCCTCGCGCAGCTCTTGGGCTGTGCGACCAACGTAGTCTCCATCGGGAAAATTGAAGAGCGCGAGGCAGGCGGGATTAGCTTCTAGCCAGCGACCCGCGGAATCCTTGAAACACACTGGCAAGGGCAAGGCAGAAAGCAGCTCGCCCAACTGCTCTTCGCGCATCGCCATCTCTTCTTGAATGCGCAGCGTGCGCAGACCAACACGCAATCGGCTGTGCAGCTCAAGGGTCTCAAAGGGCTTTACCAAGAAGTCGTGCGCGCCGGCATCCCGACCCCGCGCTTGGTCAGTCACGGCGTTGCGAGAGGTCACCAGAATCATGTAGTGCTGCGTGAATCCGGCGTTCAGCAGAGCACTGCAAATGGCAGGGCCTTCCATGCCCGGCATCATCCAATCAACGAGTGCGATTACGCCTCGACTGGTTTTTGTCAGATACTCGTATGCCGCGATGCCGTCAGAAACAACCTCGACTTGATATCCCCAGCGCTCGACGAGCCGCTGCATCAGCACGCGTTCAGTTGAGTTGTCATCAGCAATCAGGATTGTTCGGTCTCGCTCATGGCAACTCACTCAGCGTCAAGATCTACCCGTTTCGTGCACAGCGAGACCGTGGTTCGCCAAGAGGAAAGAGCGACTCTCTCACCTTGCAAGAAAGGACTTGTGCGGCTGCGCATCGGGGCTCAAGGAGCCAGATCATCTATCGAAAAGAGTACCATGCTTCGGCGAGTCGAGACGCCCTTCTTGTCTGCGAAGGCAACGTAGAAGCGGCCCGAGAGCGGGAAGGTGTAGGTGCTGTGAATCGTTAGCACATATTGAGTATCAGCTTCGACAAGCTGCAACAAAGTCCGCGCTTCGTCCAAACCCACTTTGGTATCCGCGCCTGCATAGGCTTTCAGTTGCTTGTCGAGGGCCGCAAATCTTTGAGAAGAGTTGGCGCCACCGTCGTATGTGCCTGTCCGAGAGCAGAAGTGATTGGTCACGACCAAGCTGTTGTCGCTTTCCTCTGCCGAGCCAGGCAGACGAATCGTTACGCCCTCGTCGATTTCGCTGCGCCCATCGTATTCAAACACGGCAGCGACGATCTCTTCCTTATTGTTCGGGTCAGGCGCGATGAAGTGGAAGTTGGAACCGGTGAAGGTGCGCTGAGCACGAAAGAGACTCGCAGCGGACTCAATCGGATCGCTCGCGTCGCACTCTTCAAGCACGCGGCGCGCTGCAATCGAGCGCGGCACAAGCCCAACGCGGCGCGCGCTGCGAGCGTTTGAGTCCTGCATGAACACGGCGACGCCATCTTTGCGCATCGAAGAGTAGTGCCCGACCATGCCAGGCCATGTGGCGGAGAGCCAGCACTGCTGATCCTCATCGCTCTTCGACGCAACAACGAGGGGCTTGGTGAAGACGTGCCCGCCAGAATCGCGCAGATAGTCGAGATTACGCGCGCTCATCGGGCCAAGCTCGCCCGCAGATTCAGAGAACACCGTGATGCTGGAGCAGCCCAGATAGAGCCAATCGGCAGCGCTGTTGAGGACTTTCAGGTCAACGATGTCGAGCACATGGCCGTAAAAGGTGCGCTCTTCTTCGCTGGTCAAGCGCGCTTCAATGCCGGCTTTCATGCCCCACAGCTCGCGCATGATTTCTTCGCTGTACTCAAAGCTCGTGTGCTGAAGCTCGCGTACTTGCTTGTAGCTGCGCTTCGCCACGAGCAGGTAGGTGGGATCTTGCGAGGCGCTGATCAAAAGCGTCAGAATCTCCTTCGCCAACATGTAGCCGTGTGTGTAGCCCTTCTCTTCAGGCGTGCCGCTGAGCGTGAGCAGCGAGATGCCGTCGCGATCAACGAGCGCTGCTTCCATGTCTTTGACGCTCGGCGCTTGCTTGAGCGAGTAACTCGCGGGCTTTTCATCTTCGGCGTAGGGCGCCGCGAGGGCTTCGTCGACCGCCTTCGCGTCGAGATCGAAGCAGCTCGCGAGCGCTGAGCGCAACGAGCTATCGTCTACTTCACGCAGCATCGCGTACTGCACTGCGCGGCTAAGCTCGCCATCCGCAACTCCCGCATCGGTCAGCGCGAAAAGCAGAGCAGCATCGTCACCCTTGTCCCAAGCAGCAAGCGCCGCCTGCGGGTTGTCTAGATCGAGAGTCGCCATGCCGCCTGCCATCAACTCGCGTCCCTCCGGTTCAGGCAGTGCGCGCAAGAGCTTGATCAGGTCAGACTGCGAGCGTCCTTGCATCGTCTTGCCGAAGATCATCGCGGGGATCGGCAGCTTGGCTTGCGCCTCGAACTCGGCCTGCTTCTTCTCACGCTCGGAGGCTTCTTGTTCGCGCTTGGCTTGTTCGTCTGCCTCGCGCTCTTCCTTTGACTTACCGAAACGTCCGTTCACGCCCTGAGAATTCAGTGGCACGTTGAAGCTGAATGCGCCGATCAAAGCGAACGCAAGGAGCGAGAGGAATGTGGTGCGAATTGTGCGAGCTTGCATGATGTTGAGCCTCCAAGTCTTGGCGCAGAGAGGAGTTGCGTTGGTTTTCACATCTCGCATCAAAAGGGGGGATACCCTCGCAGCGAGATTCGGAGTATTCTACCAGCCTGTGGAAAGGGCGTTGAGCCTTTCCCTCGATGAGCAAGGGCCAGCCGCGCGGAATGTGGCGGGCGTACCGGCGATCGTTGTTCAGAAAGTAGAGCCATGGCTGTTGACCTTAGGAACATTTTGAAGATTGAGGTTCCCCTTGGAGTTCTGCTCGCGCAGAAGTTCATGTCGGTGGACGACATCCTTGATCTTTCGCCCGGCTCGATCATCCAGTTCAACAAGCACTACGAAGGCCCGCTGCACTTGCTGGCCAACGGTCGCTTCGTGGGCAAGGGTGAAGCGGTGAAGGTGAACGAGAAGTTCGGCCTTCAAGTGAAAGAGATGAGCTCACGCGAAGAGCAGCTCAACGCGATGAAGGGCGGCGCCTAGCGCTATCGCCTTTGCGGATTTTGTATGCGAGCGCGGGGCAACCTGCGCTCGTTTGCGTTGGTGCTGGGCTTTTACTGGTGTTCGGGAGAGAGGATCACGGAGCAAGACGAGGTTGCGGAGGACACTGAGCTTCGGAATTGCCGGAATGATAGGTCGGCGAGAACTCTTCAAGGCAGCCCTCCTCGAAACCTCCAATTCATTCTCATCCGACTCCGCGAACTCATCTTGCTCCGTGATCCTCTCTCCCCCAAAGCTCACGACCAAACTCAGCGCTGAAACAATTCGCGCTTGCGCTTGATTCGAATCACTCTATTTTCGCACGCGCCATGAAAGCACACGCACACTACTCCTCGCTGATTTGCTGCTCGATTCCGATGAATTCGGATTCGGTTGGTCGCGTTATGCCTCTTTTTGGCCGCGTCAATCTCAATTCAGCGAAGGCGGAGCGAGCGTGCAGTGCCGGGTAACAACCCGAACCAGAACTGTAAGCAAAGGCCCGCCACACCAGGCGGGCCTTTTGTTTTGGCCCGCGCAATTGGGCAAGCAAGGAGCGCACGATGAGCGCGAGAGATGAAATCAGCGGTCAATCGAAGAGCCAATCGCTCGCAGTCGACGTGAAGGGTTTGAGCAAGCACTTCGTTGTTCGCAGCCGCAAGCCCGGACTCTTTGGCGCGATCACCGGACTCTTCAACGCCACGACCAACCACGTCGATGCGGTCAAGAGCGTTGACCTGCGCATCGAGCGCGGCGAGCGCATCGCCTTCGTTGGCCCAAACGGCGCGGGCAAGTCCACCACGATCAAGATGCTCACCGGCATCCTGCACCCCAGCAGCGGCGAGGCGCGCGTGCTCGGCTACGTGCCGTGGAAAGATCGCAAGGAGCTGGGCAGGCGCATCGGCACGGTGTTTGGACAGCGCTCGCAATTGTGGCCGCACCTGCCGGCGACGGATACCTTTGATCTGCTCGCGAAGGTGTACGACCTCGCGCCGAAGGCGTATCGCGCGCGCTGCGATCAGTTGGTCGAGCGCTTTCAGATTGGCGAGCTGGTAAAGCGCCCCGTGCGCGGCCTCTCGCTCGGCGAACGCATGCGCTGCGAGATCGTCGCGAGCCTGCTTCACGCGCCGGAGATGCTCTTTCTCGATGAGCCGACGATCGGTCTCGACGTCACGGCGAAAGCGGTGATCCGCGACATGGTCAAGCAAAGCTCGATCGAAGACGGTGCAACGGTGCTACTCACCTCGCACGACACTGGCGACATGGAGCGCGTGTGTGATCGCTGCGTGGTGATCGCGGATGGCTCACTGCTGCTGGACAAGCCGGTGAGCGAGCTACGTAGCGCGTTCATTCAGCGCAAGCTGATCACGCTGATGACCAAGGATGCGCAGATCGAACTGGACCTGCCTGGCATCACGATCATCGAGCGCGAGCCTTACAAGTTAAAGCTCGAAGTGGAGACCGATCAAACGCCGGTTGAAGCGGTGATCGACGCTGCGATGCGAGCCTCAAGGCTACGCGATCTGACGGTTGAGGATCCGCCGATGGAAGAGATCGTCTCGCTGATCTACGCGATGAAAGCTGGAGAGGAATGAGCACCGTGACCACACCAACCCTCGCCCTTCACCGCTCGCCTCCAAGCGCGTTCAGCCTGCGGCGATGCGCTCCATACGCGCACTTGTTCGTGCTCGGCTACCGCCAAACCATGCGGCAGAAGCTGACCACACTTGGGCGCGTTATCTTCCTCGCAGTGTTGCTGCTCGTGTTCTCAAGCTTATGGCGCGCGCTAGGCGAGCAAGGAAGTTTGGGCGGCGTGAACGAACGCGACTTCATCTGGTACCTCGCGCTGACCGAATGGACCGCGCTTGCGCTGCCGCACTTGCACTTGCTGATGGAGAAGGACTTTCGCTCCGGCGACTTCGCCTGCCAACTGCCGCGCCCGGTAAGCTATGTGTGGGGGCGCGTCGCGGAGCAGATAGGCGTGATGATGGCGCGCATGGCGATGCTCTTCGCGCTTGGCGTGCCGATCACCTTGCTCATCGCGGGCGGCTGGCCGAGTCAGCCCGAAGGCCTGCTGATGGCGATTCCGCTGGGCTTGGCGGCGGGCGTCGTCTCGGTCATCTCGATCGCGTGGGTTGGACTGAGCGCTGCGATTCTGCAAGACGCCGATGCGATGTACTGGCTCTGGCAAAAGTTCAGCTTCCTACTCGGCGGGCTGCTTGTGCCGCTCACGCTCTACCCCGAGTGGGTGATGGACATCGCGAAGTACACGCCCTTCTATTCGCTGCTCTACGGCGTTGGTCGCCAAGCGCTCGGCGCTAGCGATGCGCTGGCGTGGGCAACGCTCGGACAGATCCTGTTGTGGGGAGGGATCATGATCGTGGTGACGGAGCTGGTGTATCGCCGCGTGCTGCGCATCGCGACGGTGAGCGGGGGATAGGGGATCGTAGTGGCACCGACACTCCCGGCTTGTCTGCGAAAGCCCGCTGCAGCCGCTCCACCGATGAAATCGGGGGAGCTGTCGAGGCGTAGCCGAGACTGAGGGGGCATGCTTGCGAAGCAAGCAAAAGCGCTGCGAGCCCTTGTATTTGCTGCGTTGGAAGCAAGGCAAGCCCCCTCCGACTTCGACTCCTTCAGAGTCTCAGCCACCTCCGCCCGCTGCGCGGGGGAGGAGCTCCGCCGCATTCTCGGACCGGACATGATTGTCTACCCCACGTTGCCGCCTCGCGCGCTGGATCGGTGAAGCGATAACACAAACGAGGCCTAAGAGAAGACCCCTCACCCCAACCCTCTCCCCATTGCATGGGGAGAGGGAGGTGGGAAGAGAGCAACACAAAACGAAAGCAACGTCATGTCGATCATCTCATCAGCGCGATTCATGCGCGCACTCGCAACGACGAACATCAAGTCAGCGCTCGCGCTGCGCGGCGCCGCGTGGCTCCAGATCACCTTCATGCTGATCAACAACCTCGCCTTCTTCGCCATTTGGTACATCATCTTCGATCGCTTCGAAGAGATTCGCGGCTGGCGGATCGAGCAGATGACCGCGCTCTACGGCATCTCCGCCGGCTCCTTCGGGCTAGCGATGGTGTTCGGCGGTGGCGCGCGCTATCTCGCGCAAACGATTCGTGAGGCGGGACTGGATGGGTGGCTGACGCAGCCGCGCAGCGTTCTGGCGCAAGTTTCCATGTCGCGCAGCGTGACGTCGGGCTGGGGCGATGTGCTGACGGCTGCGTTGTTCCTTGGGCTGAGCGGGATTGCGGGCGGCGCGAACATTCCGCTTTGCATTGTGCTGATGTTTGCCGGCGCGCTGATCTTCGTCTCGACGAACATCATCTTCAACAGCTCCGCCTTTTGGTTCGGCGACACGGCGGATATCTCGCGGCAGCTCGGCGACTTCCTGATTGTGTTCAGCACAGCGCCTTTCCCGATCTTCGACGGCTGGCTGCGCGTGTTGCTCTTCACGGCGATTCCCTCGGCGTTCGTAGGCTACCTGCCGGTTACCTTGCTCGGTAAGTTCGATCCTTGGCTGCTCGCTGCTGTGCTTGGCGCTTCGTTGTTCTACTTGCTGCTCGCGTCATTCATCTTCGGACGCGGCCTGAAGCGCTATGCCAGTGGGAACATGGTTGGACTGAAGCTGACGTAGTGGACTACAGAGCTATAGCAGTTCTCGACTAGGCACATTCAATCGAGCGTGACGAGCCAATGCAAAACGCGCCGACCGTGAGGTCAGCGCGTTTCGCGTATCAGAGCAGAGTCTTACTCTTCGTCGGTGCTTTCACCATTGCCGGTGTTCGCGCCGCCGTTGCCCGTGCCCGGGTTTTGGCCGTTGCCCGGCGTGTTAGAGCCGTCGCCAATCGGAGGCGTGGTCGGCGTGCCAGTTCCGGGAGCAGGAGTGGAGTCTACGTCGGTAGGCTCGTCGCCGCGCGGAACGATGGGCATGGTGTCTTCGAAGCCTTGGATCTGGATCACCTTGCGCCAGTCCTTGTTTTCGGGTTGGAGGTGGAAGAGGAAGTCACGCACCCAGGGGAAGCGGGCTTGAGCGTATGCTTCGCGCAGGAAGGCGTTCGAGCTTTCCTTGACCGAGGCTTCGATGATCGCGTCGCGCTCTTCATCCGTCTCCGCTTCGTAGGCTCCATTGCCTTCAGCATCGATGTTCGTGTCGATCATCGCGATGCCGAGCATGGCGCGCTTGAAGAGGCCGCGGCTGGTCGAGCAGTCTTCTTGGATCTTCTTGAAGTCTTCCGCGTAGGGATCGGACTCACCGTCGCCGCCGCTCAGATAGCTGATCAGAGGCTTGAGGTTCGAGACGTCCGGGTGGTTGCGGTAGCACTCAAGCAGCACGCGCTTCAGCTTCAGCTCGGTCTCGTGGCCGAGGCGAGCGTGCATCGCGGGCAAAAAGCCCATCGAGCGGTGGCGGCTGGCAATCTGCATCGCGTTGTGGCGCTCGTCCGTGGTGAATGACACGTTGGTCATCACTTCGGACACTGCTTCCACGACCGCGTCATCTTCGAACGCAGAGTGCATGTAGAGCACCATGTTGTCGAGATTGACGTTGGCAGTCTCGTTCTTTATCAGCTTGATGCAGTTTTCGAGCGAGAGCGCATCTGACTCGGCGCGCGTTAGCAGCATGTAGCTGTAGCCGCGATCGAAGGTGCCGGCGTCACTCTCAAGAGCTTGCGAAGCGATGGTGGCGAGATGATCTTCGGTCAGCTTGCCTTCGAACATGACGTTCGAGTAAAGCTCGCGCGCTGCGTGGTGAGCAGCCTGAGTACCGGTCTGACCCATGTACTCGACGAAGATGTCAACAAGCTTGGTGGTCAGCTCTTCCGGGAAAGCAAACTTGCCGTCCTTGGGGTTGGCTTCCAGGGCAGCTTCCACTTGCTCGCTGTACTCAGCCTTAGCTGAGAGCAGGTCGCGGTAGAACTGCACGCTGGTGTCAACGCCGAAGCCTTCGGGCGTCAGGCTTTGCACGCCGTGAGCAAGACCGTACTTGTTCTGGTCGGCGCGGTAGACCACGCCAGCGACCACGCGCTTGCCTTCGAGTTCGCCGAGATCAGCGTTGATGCCGGTCTCGAGCACGACTTCGTTCTCAGCGAGAGGTGTACCGCTGAGGTACTGGTCAGGCTGGAAGACGAGGCGCGGGAACTTCGGATTCTCGATGCGAACGATCGTCCCCGTGGCGATGAAATCCGCGCGCAGGACATCCGTGAACATGGAAATCGTGGTGACGTTGAGATACCAGTCGTGGACCAGTTCTTCCGATTCCGGCGCTGGCTCGCCCGCAGGCGCAGCTTGAGCGAGCGCGGCTTGCGCGCCGACGAGCAGCGATGCGGAAAGCAGGGCACTGAGCAGGATGGGCTTCTTCATGCTTCTTTTTCTCCCCTCGTCGGCAGGCGTTTGCGTGCCACAGAGGCGTCTGGTTTCAGCCAGGGGACCTGGCGGGTGCATCTCTCAATCCACCCGCCGGTACTTATCTCTGATTTGGGTTGGCTGCTTCCCGACACTCGCGAAGAGGCAGCCTCGTCTCTCTACTTGAAGTCCACCAAGGTGGTAAAGGGCATCAAGATGGAGAGCTCAATGTGCTTGTCGTAGCGAGTGTTGAACTCACCCTTGAGGGCGAGCAACTGCTCCTTGGCTTGGGCGTTGCGAGTCGCGGCAAGGGCCACGATCACACGCTTGTAGACCACGTCGCTGACCAAGCCCTGGCGGAAGTCTTCCACCAGTTGCGTGAGCTGCGGGCCGAGCTCGTTGTTGGTGTAGCGCATGTCGCGCGCCGCCAGCAGAGCTTCTTGCAGCACCAGCGAGTTGGAGTCGCGGTTCAGCACGCTGCGCAGCAGGTCGGTGACGCGAGCGCGCACCATCTGCTCGTCAGCATGCTTGTTGTAGGGGCGAAGGATGCCGAGAGCCGTGATCACACGGGCCTTCGAGATGTCCTCGCCAGCTTCGATTTCGAGGTAGCGGTCGAGCAGCATCTCGCAGCTCTTAGCCGTGCCGTACTGCTCCAGAGCATCGGCGCCGCGAGCTGCGGTGCGTTCGCTGGGGTCAGCAATGATCGCTTCGATGATCGCTTCGCGGCCACCGTCAGGCTGGACGCGGCCAATCAGGGTGATCAGCTCAAGGCGTTCGGCTGAGCCTGCAACGCTGTCCCAAAGCAGATTCACCAGCTCAAAGCGCTCGTATGAATCAAAGTAGGGCGCATAAGTCTCAGCATTCATGCTGAGGTCGAGCAGCGAGTCGATGCTCAGGCGGCTGTCATCGAGCTTGACTTCCTTCATGAAGCGCTCTTGCAGCGCGCCATGACGAGCGCCCTCATTCAGCACGTACTGGTGCTCGTAGCTGAGAACGTCGCGCACGGCCTTCTCAACACGGGTGAAGCTGCCAACGCCGGACTCTTCAGAAAGAATACCGCGCTGAGCGCCGCCCAGATCCCAGAGGCCATCGCTGCGCTTCTCAAGGAAGAAGAGTGCTTCCTTGCCAGCTTGCAGTGAGGCGGGGTACTGGGTGAAGCTTTGCTGCTGCACCGAGACAATGTCGAGCTCTCCGACGAAGACGCCGTCGCCGCGCAGCACTTCCGTGACTTGCAGACGAGCATCGCGCCGGATGGCTTCGTTCGAGTTGTTGAAGCGGTGAAGCTGAACGTCGAGATTGGCAACGCCATCCTCAAGCTCAACATCAACGATTTCGACCAGCTTCGCCTTCACGATCAAATCGGCGTGAACGGCGAGTTCGTAGAAGGTCGTGCGTTCAGCACGCACACCTTGTGCCGCCTGCAGAGCCGGCGCTGCGCTGAGCAGCAAACCAGCCGCAAACAACCCTGTCAGAAACTTCTTCATGATCCGATTCCTCTATTGCGATCCGGTGAGCGTAGGGCGCTTCTGCCGGTAGTTTCTTCACCTTGGGGTTTGACTCCCGCCCTGCCTCAAAGTTGAAGCAGGGCAAGAGACTCAGGCGTTTCGATCAGGGGCTTTGGTTGTTCTGATTCGCCGTGGGGTCGCGGAACTTGCCGGGCAGAGCCGTAAGCGCCAGTTTCTCCACGTCTTCCTCGCCAAAGCGATACTCGTAGCGATTCTCGAACACCGCTTGACCCGGATCCATCAGCGTGCCGGTTGCACCCACCGAGAGACCGATGCACTGACCGATCAGGTTGGTGTGAACCGCTGCCAGGTGGCGGCTGTACTCAATCAACGCTTCCTCAAGCTCGGGGTCGTTGATGTTCTGCTCCGGGATCGGAGGCGTCGCCATCGGATCAGCTTGCGGCGGCTGCTTGACGGGCATCTGACGGTAGGTCAGAGCGTAGTTGTCGCCAAACACGCCGGTCGGCTGAGAGATAGGCTGAGCGTTACCGCCCGCATTGGTAGTCGGGATGGCGCCAAGGTTTTCAACGCGGGGGTTGTCCTTGTCGTCAGTCAGCGCTCCACCAAGGCCGGTGGTGAGCAGCGAGCTTGAGCTGCCAGTCACCGAGGTCACGCGCACGATGCCAATTTCGTTGAACTGGTTCGCGCGGAAGTTGTCCTGCGGCGGCGGGAAGCCACCAGGCTCATTCGAGGGAGGTGAGGTCCAGCCGTTCAGCGGGAAGATCACCGCACCCATGCCCTGGTCGCGGTTCGGGTACACGTCGCGAGGCAGCAGGATTGAGATGAGCACACCGGACATTGGATCGTACTGACGCTGCACAGGGGCAGTGATCAGCGAGATATCCAGCGCGCTGTCCGAGAAGACGGCCTTCTGGAACACGTCGAGCTCGGTCGGACGCGTGTTGTCTGCGTTGCGGAAGAACCACTGGCAGCAGAAGGAAACAGTCATCGGATACTGCACGTTGATTTCGAGATCTGCCGGGCTACCGGACTGACGGTTGCCAGTCACGAAAGCCGTAAAGAGCGCATCACGCAGTGCGTCGATACCGTCGGCCACGGGCAGGTTGCCCGCAAAGCCGTCGTTCGAGTCGCGACCCGGATCCATGAACCAATGGTCCACAGCAAAACCAGTCAGCGAACGGTCTTCCGGCGCAAAGGTAAAGGGCGTAGCGCCCACCAGCGGATCAAGACCGCGGTTACCTGATGCCGAGCCCTGCGGAGGGCCGACAAACTTGCCGTCGAGACCGAGGGTGCTGCTGCCACCGCCGCATGCTGAGATCAGCAAGGGTAGGGCCGTAGCTCCTGCGATCAGCGCGAGACTTGCCAAACCTTTCATCATTCGTCCTTTCATCACTTGCCCAGTTCGGGGGCAAGGAATAGCGATTCGGGGTTGCGAGCGGAGACTGCTCCACTCTTTGGTCCTCGTTAGCCTCAAGGCGAACGTCTTGGACCAGGCATGGTCTCGTTCATCAGGATACCCTGAGTGTTGAACTGATCCATGAACGATTGTGATTGCGCGAAGGCGCGTTCGGCACTGCCCAGCGGGTAGCTGTTCGTGTTCTGCATGTGCAGCAGGCCTTCAGAAGTGAACTGGAAGCGACGCTCAGCAGCAACGTAGAAGCTCATGTCAAGCTGCACGTTGACGTTCATCACGTCCTCTTCGCCGTTCGACACACCAGGGCGCACAAAGGCAACCTCAGGCACGCCGACGCCGATTCCGACCTGGTGAGCAATCACCACCGCCAAATAGTAGAAGGCGATCTGCATCGGGGTCTGGCCTTGGCCAGTCGAGTAGCTTGCTTCAACGTTGCCATCGAGACGCAGCACCATGCAGCCACCACTCACCGTTGCGCGGCCAGTCGCCGAGAAGTATGCCGGGATCGGCACATCAACCAGCGCGCCGTTTGAAGCCTCAATAAAGAGGTTCTCCGCACGGGCTTCAGCCCAAGTCGCGTAGAGCAGAGCCGGAGGCATGTTGCCTGAGCCCATCTTGATCGAGTTGGCGAGACCAGGCATGGTTTGCCCGGGCACAATGATGCCGTCGAGCGCTGGACCCCAAAGATTCGAGTTCGGGTTTGCGGTGAACACCGGATCCGCTGGCGGATTCTGCGTGCCGCCAGGCGTGATGCGCGTGCTCACAGGATACTGGAACTGACGGCCAGCAAAGCCAGGTGCCGCAGGCGAGATGTTCGAGTTGAGCGTGATCGAGAAGGGAATCGCTTCAAACTGAAGGTTCTCATACACGATCGGCGTATCGTTACGCGGGTTGCCGGTAACGTCCTGCACCAGCCACTGGCAGATCACACTCATCGCTTCGGCGGTTGCCTGGTTGTTGAAGCCAGCGTCGATGCGGTCGGCGACCATGTTCGGCGGAGTCGGGAACTCGTCGGTGTCGATCATGTCCCAGATGTCCGTGTTCGCCTTAATGGTGAAAACACCAGGCGTCACGGGCATTGCAGCCGTTTGTGGGTGCGCCCACGGCGGCAGATTCTGCTCGTCGTTCAGCGTCACGTTCGGCATGGCACGACCGTTCAAACGCACGTCGCGATCGATTTCCCATACCTGCGGCTCTTTTTGGTCGCGGAAGGTCTCGATCGGCAACGGGAAGTGCGTAATCTGCGATGTGCGAGGATTGATCTGATTGTTCGTGCCGGAGCCGTTGAACTCAAGCCCACTTGAGCCGCAACTCGCCATGGCGAGCAGCACGCTTGAAGTGAGGGCGCTAAGCCCGGCAGCCTTGAAAAACCCATTCATGAGCATCTCCACTCGTTTTATCGAGCTAGGGGTTGTCACAGAATCACACGGGGCGGATCGTGCTCTTCCTCTCGTTCGCTCTTGCGCCACTGCGCAGTCAGCGATAGTGCATGATAGCAATCGTTGTGCCACTCGTCATTTGCCCCTACTTTGGGGCCTTTTGCGCCTGATCTGGCAACTTCCATTCCATTCCGCGCGCTGGAAGTCGCCAGGCTGGATACTTCGTTTCCAGCAACCTCTCGGCTTCGAGACACGATCCGGCTTCAGCCCAGCAGTTATTGGGCGAAGAGGGACGCGAAACTCAGCCTAAAGGGGGGCAACCATCACTTATACGGCGAATCCACGAGCTTTGCAATGCCTACTCCGAGCTTGTCCCCAAATCCCTACTGCTTTCTTTGTCACCCTACAATAGCAAATCAGGCACGCTGGAATAAACACCACAAAAACATGTGGATATACACTAGAAAACGTAATCCGAACACTGTAAAAGAGAGCAATCAGAGACCGATAGCCAGTATCCATTCCACGGAGAGACCATGACCGTACTCACCAAAGACCAAGTCCAATCCAAGTCGCGAGGCAATGGAATGATGGTCAAAGTGCGCTCCGCGACCTTCCACGGCGTTGATGCGGTACCGATCGAAGTCGAAGTGGATGGCTCGCGCGGCGTCGCCGGCATGCAGATCGTTGGCTTGCCCGACAAAGCGGTGAACGAGGCGAAGGAGCGCGTTCGAACCGCGATTGAGAACTCGGGCTACGACTTTCCCGTTCAGCGACTCACGATCAATCTGGCGCCGGCGGACATTAAGAAGGCCGGGCCGAGCTTTGATCTGCCGATCGCCGTTGGGCTGCTCGCCGTCTCGCATCAGGTTGATCCGGACTCAACGGGACGCTACGCCATGCTTGGGGAGCTGGCTTTGGATGGCCGCGTGCGCGGAATTGCAGGCACTCTGCCCATCATCATGGAGCTGAAGCGTAGGCGTTATCGCGGCGTGATTATCCCTCAGGACAACGCGGCGGAGGCTGGCGTGGTCGAGGGGATCGACATTTATCCCGTCTCGCACCTCACCGAAGTGGTGGGCTTCCTTAATGGTTCGCACGTCATTGAGCCCTTTGAGACGGATACGGACGCGTACTTCGCGCAGCCAGATCCCCGCGCCGTGCCGGATTTCGCCGATGTGAAGGGCCACGAGTCGGTCAAGCGGGCCGTGGTAGTCGCTGCTGCCGGCGGTCACAACATGCTGATGATCGGCAACCCTGGCGTTGGCAAGTCGATGATCGCGCGCCGCATTCCGGGGATCTTGCCGAATCTCACGCTAAACGAAGCGCTGGA